>Ga0129333_10005085_pt1 | contig 12323 bp, 22 predicted proteins | sample CPB6_08_DNA_FD_94474 | JGI IMG/M metagenome (GOLD analysis project Ga0129333, IMG submission 94474) | Freshwater to marine salinity gradient microbial communities from Chesapeake Bay, USA - CPBay_Sum_0.6_0.8_DNA | ecosystem: Environmental > Aquatic > Marine > Coastal | place: USA: Chesapeake... | reverse complement strand
ATTTCTTGGAATGCCCAATAAATAAAACTGAGACGTTGAATATTAATTATGACTCAAAAGAAAGTATCAAGAACTCGTAAACAAATTCATGACATTTATGAACAAAATGAACTTGCAAATGTAAAAGCAAATCAAACAAGAGCAAGATCTTTAACAATTGGAACTGCAGCTGGTGGTATTATCGAAGTAGGAATGCGTGGAGATTATGGACATCTTTGGTATCTTCTTCAACCAACAGAAGCAATAGAAATTATAGGTCAACTTGCAGCGGCCGCTGGAGTAGAAATTGCCGTAAGACCAAGACAAGATTTTGCTGCGTGGAGATCTTGGGATACTTCGTTGCCAGCAAGTGTTGCCTGGATTGGTGCAGCACCATGGCAATTAAGCGATGACGCAAGAGCAGAATTAGAAGCAGCAAAAGCAAAAAATATTAAAGCAATTTCATCTACGTCTGAATCCACAAATGAATCTGAATAATTTTTATGTTTTAGTTGATACTGAAACTAAACTAGTCATTGATAAAATTCAAAAATTACCAGAAAATTGGAAAAACATTGCAGGTCTTCCCGGTTTAACCGATGAAGAACTTTGCGATTTAAAATGGGCAGGACAAAATAATCTTGGTTGGATTAATATTCACTCAGGATTAATTAAAGAATATAAATCTTCCAAGGAAAATTTAGAATTAAATAAAAACACATTTAAAAATTTAATAACAACACTTAGAAAAGAAAAGCAAGAATCCCCAATATATTACGAAGGTGCAAGAATTAAACCAGATAATAAAACTTTATATGCTTTATTTCTATTGAAAGATAAATCTGTTATTAATTTTAAGTGCTTAAATGGATATCATACCTTTAGTTCAGAACAAATTAAAGAACTTTATGATATAATTGATAGTAATATACAAAAATATTTTGATCTTGAGATGAATATCTACCAACAAATAGATGCTTGTAATTCCATATCTGATTTTTTTAATGTAAAGTATGACTTCTAAATTTTTTTCAAATAAAAATTCATTCGACCTTCTTAAAGATCCTATCAAAAATAACTGGGGACCTTATTGGCATCTAACGACAAAAGATTATGAACCTTATTGTTGGAATACTGGTGTTTTTAATTGGGAAGAAATAGAAAGAATTAAAGTAATTGGTCGTCGATTAGATATGTCCAGAGCACAAACTGGAGGTGATGGTGAAAATTGTTTACATCATCGCAGATCTTTTAATTCGTGGATTTTTCCCAATGAACATACGAGTTGGATTTATGAGAGATTAACTGCAGTTGTTCAACAAAATAATGAAAAATTTTTCAATTTTGATTTATCAATGATTGAAAATCTACAATTTACATATTATAATTCAAAAGAAAATGGTTGTTATAAAAGTCACGTAGATCCCCTAAATTGGAAAAATCCACATAATAGAAAACTAAGTGTTGTAGTTCAACTTTCAGATCCAACGGAATATGAAGGTGGTGAGTTAAGATTATATACTTCATATGATCCCATTGTAATTCCAAGAGAAAAGGGAATGGTAGTTACTTTTCCATCATATACATTACATGAAGTTACTCCTGTTACAAAAGGAGAAAGGTATTCTTTAGTCGTGTGGATTCACGGACCAGCATTTAAATGAGGTAATTATGTCATTCAAAGATGATGGATATAAAATCATTCGTGGGTTTTTAGATCCAGATTTTGTCAATTTTATTAATCAGTATTTTTTCACACGAATTAATGCTGGTCAAGCAGAAATTGGAGATGGTCAAGCGCCAAATTCTTACATATTTTATGGCGATCCATTGATGGATACTATATTGGGAGAATCTGCTGAAAAATTAAGTGATGTTGCCGAATATTCTTTGCTTCCAACTTATTCATATGTGAGACTATATGGAAATGGAGATGAACTTGCTATTCATAGAGACAGACCATCCTGCGAACTATCTGGAACTCTAGCACTTGGAGTTCCAGAAGGAGAAAAAATTAATCCAATATTTTTTAGTAAAAATGAAGATAAAAGTGATGCTGTCAAAATTGAATTAGAACCTGGAGATCTTTGTTTGTATCATGGTTGTGATTTATATCATTGGAGAGAACCATTTACTCAACGATGGTACTTACAAGCATTTCTTCATTATGTAAATGCCGATGGTCCACATAAAGATTATCTTTATGACAAAAGATTCTATCTCGGTATGCCAAAATGATACCAAAAATTATTCATCATACTGCACCATCTGATAAAAATCAGTGGTCTCCAATATGGTATGAATGCAAAAAATCCTGGGAAAATAATTTTCCAGGATTTAATTTTATGATGTGGACAGATGAAGATAATAGAGATTTAGTGAAAAAAGATTATCCAAATTTTTTAAATCTTTATGATTCATTTCCACATTATATTATGAGAGTTGATTTCATAAGGTTTTGTATTTTACACAAATATGGTGGAATTTATTCAGATATGGATATTTACTGCTATAAAAATTTTTATGACCACTTGGTAGAAGACACTTATATAATAGAAAGTTGGCCTCAATGGGGAGAGACTGTACAGAATTCTCTTATGATTTCATCTTCAAATAATAATTTTTGGATTGAATGTATGGAGAAATCAAAAGAATTTTATAATTCTAATATTGAAATTTTTAAATTGTATGAACAATTAAATTATTCATCAATGGTTGAACTTTGCCATAAAACTGGAGGTCCAAAATTAATTTCTTCTGCTATTAACTCATACTCAAAAGAAATATACATACTATCAAAAGAATTGTTTAATCCAATTGTAGAATATCAATTCAATTGGTTACTTTCAAATCCAGAACTTAAATCTAAAACAGTTGATAATTATAATGATTTAAACTCAAATGAAACCACAGTCTATACTAGACATTATTTAACTGGAACGTGGACTGAAAATTTTATTACCAAATCTAATTGACATGGATCAAATAATAACAAAAGTACAAAATCCATTCCCATATCTTAAGATAGAAAATATGTACTCCGAAGAGGAGTTGGAATTGATTGCTGAAGAACTTAAATTTTTAACTTATCCAGAAAAACTTGAAGAACCTTTGCTTTCAGGAACAGCGACGGAAGATGGAAAACCTCTTAAGGAAAATAGAGCTTTATTCTTAGATGATCTTTATAAAAAAAGAGAAATATCAAATATCTTAAAAGTTAATAGAAAACTTTTTTTTCCTGAATATTTAAATAGTTACGCAAGTTTAAACTTTGGATATGAGTCAATTAAAGAATGTGATCGTGATTGTACTTTAATTAGTTACTATGAGAATGGAGGTCATTATAAGCCTCATAAAGACACAGCAATACATACTGCATTGACTTGGTTTTTTAGAGAACCAAAATTATTTGAAGGTGGAGATTTTTATTTTTCAAAATATAATGAAAAAATAGAAATAAAGCATAATATGACTGTTGTGTTTCCATCTTTTGTATTACATTCAGTTGATGAAGTTACCATGCCAGAAAATTTACCTCCTGGTTTTGGTAGATATTGCATGACACAATTTTTTCTTATGACATTTAAATAAATAATACAAAAAAAAGATTACGATGGAAGAATTTAGGCTATTTGCAATTTTAGATAAAAACAATCTTGTTCTTAATGTAATTGCACCACCAAAATACATTTTAGATCCTGAATATGGTGATATGGTTATTCATGATCCATCATACATTCTATCGCAATATCCAGAAGCAGAAAGTCTACAAGAATATTCTCAGGATGATGATAGTATCACAAAAAATCCTGCTGCAATTGGATACACTTATGATTCTACATTAAATGCATTTATCCCACCAGCACCTGACGAAACTTATATCCTCGATGAGGAATTATTTGAATGGTATCCAAATCCAGATATCGAATACACAATTGACGGTAAACTGTGCAAATGGAGACCTAATTTTGGATGGAAACCCGTAAGAACAACGTAAAATAAAATTATAATCTATTATGAATTTTGTAAAGCATGTTTTAAGTCATGGTGGCAATATAAAACCACTTATTATTCCGTCGAATCTAACGAATGGGACTGGACTTTGTAATCCATCAGTATTTGTAGATAATGACAAGATATTGGTTAATGTTCGCCACATTCAGTACACACTTTATCATTCAGAACTCAACAATTTTGAGCATCAGTATGGACCTTTAGTATATCTAAATCCCGAAAACGATATTACTTTAACAACCACAAATTATTATTGTGAGTTAAATGATGATCTTGACATGGTTAGATATTCAAAGGTAGATACATCAAAATTAGATGTAAAACCAATTTGGGAATTTGTTGGTCTTGAAGATGCAAGATTAGTTAAGTGGAATAACAAATATTACCTTTCGGGTGTTCGTAGGGATACAACACCAAATGGTCAAGGAAGAATGGAGTTAAGTGAACTTGAAATCACTGATACAGAAGTAAAAGAAATATCAAGATTCCGTATTCCCGCTCCAGGAGATGATAATTCTTATTGTGAAAAAAACTGGATGCCTATTTTAGACCTTCCATATCATTATGTCAAATGGACGAATGGAACTGAAGTTGTAAAAATTGATCCAGAAAATAAAACTTGCGAGACCACTGTTTTAAAGGATTGGATTTGGGCACCAAAAGATCTTCGTGGTGGTTCTCAGGTTCTTTCCTATAAAGATGGATATCTGACATTAAATCATGAAACTGATTTATATAAAAGTGAGGCAGGAAGAAAAAATGCCACTTATCGACATAAATTTACGTATTGGAATAAAAATTGGGAGATACAAAAATTCTCCGATGAATTTTCTTTCTTAGAAGGAAAAATTGAATTTGCTTGTGGTATGGCAAAATATAAAAATGATTATTTAATTTCTTTTGGATTTCAAGACAACGCTGCATATATTCTTCGCGTACCTGGTCATATTTTGGAGGAATTTATATGAATAAGTTAGAAGGATTTCCATCTGTTTATTATCTGAGTCTAGAAGAAAGTATTGATCGTAGAAATTACTTAAAAGAACAATTTAAAGAATATGGAATTGATAATATCAAAGGTGTAATTTCAAAAAGATTTCATGAGTGTAATGATGTAGTTAAAGGACAATTTGTTCATGAGTTAACAGATGCCAGCAAAGGATGTTGTGTCTCTCATATAAAATGCATTAAGCGATGGTTGGATGAAACACCTGATCATGAACCTTATGCATTTTTTTGTGAAGATGATTTATCTTTAAAGACTGTTAAACATTGGAATTTTAGTTGGAAAGAATTTTTAAGTTACTTACCACATGATTGGGATTGCCTTCAACTCATGTGGGTTCGCAATAGTATAGAAGATGTTAAGTTTAGAGAACGTTATCTTGATGATTGGGCTGCATCTGCATATGTTTTAAAGAGAGATTATGCAAGAAAATTAGTTAATACCTATTACAAAGAAGGCGAATATGTTTTTGATATTCCCGTTGACGGTTGGAGACTTCAACCAATCATAGAGAATCTTATTTTCACGATGGGAAAAACTTATGGTGCTCCATTATTTGTTGAAGAGGTTTATAAGTTTGATGCAACATTTACAAAATCAGTTGAGTTTACTGGATTTAAAGATGAATATGAAATTGTAGAAGGTCAAGGACCATCGCATATTACCTCTCATGATACCGTACTGAAATGGTGGGAAGAAAATTCAAATAATTCATTAACATTACTCATGGACTTAGAAAAAACACTTTTAGAAATATATGCTTTTGATACAGAAAATCCTAGAAAAAATTACGATTTAGCAAAATGGTATCATGAGCAAGGGCAGACTGCAGCAGCAATTTCATATTATTTGAGAGCAGCAGATAGAACAGATGATTTGGAATTAATCTACGAATGTCTTTTGCATATGGCATCGTGTTTCAAAGATCAAAAAAATAGAAACTACACAGTTAAAGGATTGTATCAACATGCTATTACAATTCTTCCAAAAAGACCAGAAGCATATTATTTGTTAAGTCTCCAACAAGAACATGAAAATCAATACGCGGAGTGTTATACAACTGCAAATATTGGAATGGCAATTTGCAATTTTGATTCCAAACCTCTAAGAACAGATGTTAATTATCCGGGAGAGTATGGATTAGTTTTTCAAAAAGCAGTATCTGCTTATTGGTGGGGAAAGGGAGATACTTCAAGAAAACTATTTCAACATCTCAAACAGAATTATGAATTAGATCCTGTTCATTATCAATCAGTAGAAAAAAATTTAATGAATCTGGCATGTGAAGTTCCAGAAGAACAAATCAAATACAATCAATCTAAATTTCACAATTTAAAACCAATGTTTAAATTTGATGGAATTGAAACTATCGAAAAAAATTACTCTCAAGTTTTCCAGGACATATTCATTCTTTCCGTGTTAAATGGTAAAAAAGGCGGAACCTATCTTGAAATAGGAGCACAACAACCATTTTACCAAAGCAATACAGCACTTCTAGAAACCAAATTTGATTGGAAAGGTGTATCTGTAGAAATTAAAGAAGATTTGTGCAAAATGTTTGCTGAGCAAAGAAGCAATAAGATTATTTGTAAAGATGCTACGCAAATTGATTATGAAAAATTACTTAGAGAAAACTATAGTGATCGCGTAGTTGATTACTTACAAATAGATATTGAACCATCCAATATAACCTTTGAGGCATTGCTTGCAATTCCATTTGAACAATATAAATTTAAAATAATTACTTACGAACATGATTATTATGTTGATATGACTAATTCATATCGTGATAAATCGAGAAGATACTTAAAGTCCCTTGGTTATGAACTTGTTGTTGAAAATGTTTCAGGAAATGATTTTTGTCCTTTTGAAGATTGGTGGATTCATCCAGATTTAGTTGATGAAGACATCATAAAGAAGTTTAAATCAAATGAACTTGTTACAGACATAAGGAAATACATGTACACCTGACAAAGTGGCACACAGGTCCTTCTAGAGCGGTCTGTGTGCCTTATTATGTGTCTGTTGAGTAACTGACTCATGAAACACTCAAACTTTGACAGACTGCTCTTTGTAGCGTCTCTGCTTATCTTCATGAACTGGGGAGTTAGACTGACCAGTGTGATTTTGGAGGCATTCTGATGCTGTACTTATCTACTTCTGGATACAAGTATTCCAAGAAACGATGTGAAAAAATCGTAAATTGGTTTGTGTCTAAGTATCTTCCTAGATATAAACTTGAGATAGAAGTTTTACATCGAGGACTTCTAAGAGAAGGTGTCTATGGATGGTGTACTGTTCAGGATTGTGATTGGAGACCTCGTTGTTTTCTAATTGAAATTCATAATTTCTTAAGCGTGGAACACTACACTAAGACACTTTTCCATGAATTGCAACATGTTCTTCAACATGTTCGTGGTGATTTAAAAGATAAAGGTCAGAAAAGACTATGGAAAGGTATTGATTGTAGTGATCTCGACTATGATGATCAACCTTGGGAACAAGAAGCACACAGTTTTGAAAATTCCTTATACCATGAGTACTTGACAAGTCCCCAATAAGTCTCTAAACTGCGTATGTGGCGGGTTCAAGAAAAGTATTAAGCTTTTTTAAGACACTTTTGAAACTGTCACAAGAGCACAAGAGTTTACTCCAAAATCCGTTATAGTAACTTCAGTTCAAACAAAACCATGATCAAAACCAAAAAAGAGTTTGTTTGCGTTCGTCCTAAATCGAAGAAAGCAGTGAATCGTTTTCACAACATGATGGATCAACACAATTCATGTGTTGTAGAACAACGTAAGGATGGTAAGTTGTTTCTTGCATCAATTAGTGGACGTTACTTCTTTTGGATTCCTGAAAGTGGTGATGAGCACTGGGAAATCATCAAGTAATCTTTAACCTCCCCCTGGGAGGTTTTTTCATAAATACCTAAAAAGTATTTGTGCAAATGGCAAAAGACGATACGGAGATTGGAAAACATACTGGTGGATTAGTTCCTGCGAAGAAAAGATCTAATAAAAATCAATATGAATACGAAAAAGAAAGAAGAGAAAATTTAAAGAAAAGACCTGGAGATCCTGCCGGTGATAGTCGTTTGATTCAAGCACTTCGCAAAAAAGCACAATCTACAGGAAATTACGCAGAATCAAAAACTTTTCAAGAATTTGTTAACATTTTGAATGAACTTAATGAATAAAGAATCAAAGATTATTCTTGCATTAATGCAAGTTGAAAACATTACAAAACTATTAGAAGGTAACGAATATCAACAATTTCTTTACAGCAATTTGATTTCAATTAAAATAGAATTAGAGAGGCAATTGAGTAATTATGGAAAAACAACTGATTGACGAAGCATTTTATTGCGAAGTAACTAAGTATGGTCTTTGGCATTCATTTGACAAAGATGGTAAACCTCTTATCACTGCAATGACAGAGGAACAATGTATCTCTGGTACACGATTCTATCTGAAAGGATTGCAAGAAGGTTGGGGTGATGCTAATATCAAATCATATTCTACAAAGGATAATTACAAACTATGAGTCTACGCACTTTTACAGACAAGAACGGCAACGTTTGGGAGTGGAATGAAACTCCAGAAGTTTTAGAAGCACTTAAAACTTTTCATGCTGGTGATTATCAAGGTCCTCTTTATGCACCGCATCCTGATTTGAAAAATGAAAATGAGACTAACACCTAATCAACAAATGTGGGCAAACATTTTTCGTTGCGCTGTAGAAAGATCTAATTTGTATTTTGCAGATAAAGATCTTGATAGACACGCAAGAGAACATACCACAGTTGTATTAGCACTTCAAAAAGGTGAGCAGTTTTGGAAAGAATTCTTGTAGAACAACCATATCACGTTCTCGATCCAACAACTCCTTGGTATGAATGGATTTCATACCTTGAGTGTTGTCAGAGTTTAGACATAAAACCTAGCATGAATAGATTTTTGGCATATAATAGATACTATAAGTCTGTTATAGAGAAATGAATTTTTTACGCTGGTTATTTTCTCCTACCGACAAAAAAATGTGCGAAGAACCTAGCATCTATTCAATTATTCTTGATCTGCAAGAAAGAATAGAAACTCTAGAAGCAGAAAATATCGAAACCACAAATACACTTTATGAAGTTATGAATTCTATTGATGCAGTTGATGCACGTATAGATATTCTGACTTTAGAAAAGTGGAAAGAAAAAGATGTATGATCTTGATGATTTTGAAAAAGCACTAGCACACTTTGGAACAAGAGTAGATATTATCATAGCACTGGAAATGGGAGGAAAACTTGATGCTGAATCTGCTTACAAGAATATTAAATCTGAACTTAAAGAACTCAAGAGAATCCGTAAACAACACAAAAAAGACGCGGATCTGTGATAAATGTGGAGAAACTAAACCACTCAATGAGGATAACTTCCAACCTGTGAAGTACTTCAGAGATGGTTTTTCTTATTATTGTAATGAATGCAACAAACCAAAACCAAGGGATTGATGGAAGACACACTTAAGATAACACAAAATGAGGACGGTTCATTTTCAGTCGATTGGTCGCCTGATGATCCTAAGTGGTCGTGGATGAATGGGTTGACACAGCAGGAGATTCAGATTATTATGGAACAAGCGATCAAAGATTACCTCGATGACCTCCAATCCAAATAGTCCTGACTTTAACTACAAGGACTACGCATTAGAAAAGTTGCAAGAGTGGATTCACGATGCTATGAGTGGTGATGCTTCACCGCACGAGATCTACTCTGCGATTCGTGAAGCAGTTCGTGAGGATTATTACTATCATAAAGACTATGCTAGTCGTGCTGGTGGTCTCCTGGAACTGTTGAGTGGTCATCGCCCTGTTTCTGATAATGATAAAGAACTTTTTCGAGCCGCAATTGCAGAGAGAGATTATTATGAAGGTGTGGATCGATCTGTAATTTCTTGTGATAAAAATGATAAGTCTCCCGAGTGTCAAAAAGCCTGGAATGATTTCTGGGAAGAGAATTATTATCCTGAAGAGCATAAGCAATACACTGAAGAAGAACTGAATGCGATGTGCGATAAAGCAGCATCAGATCAATTGTCATCACATCAAAAACATATTGGATGGAAAGAAATGAGTGACTCTGAATTTGATAGGATGTTTCCTCCTAAAGATAAAGTTGTAAAATGGCGTCTTCCTGTTGAAGTAGTCAAAGATGAAGACACTGATAAAGATGAATATTATGTAACATTTCCTGATGACTTGCTAGAAGCAGCAAATCTTAAGGAAGGTGATACTATTGAGTGGGTAGATCAAGGTGATGGATCTTATCTTCTTAAAAAACTTGATCAACCTAGTTGGGTAGAGGGAAATGAATTGGCAAAAAGTAAAACTTATGATGAAATGATTTCTGAAGGTTGGACAATGACTGATGATGGATTTTGGATTAAAGACCATCTATCAATTGATCAATGTTGATATTTGAGTATATAATTTATTGAACCACTAAGAAAGAGGAATGAATTTTAATGGCATTATCTGAATCAGTAGAAGCAAGTTTAAAAGAAGCAGAAGCATCTCTGCGTAATGCGCTAGCATATGCGGCACGTCAAGAACGTCCAATGGTTTGTAGTGTCATTGCTGATATGATTTCACGTATTGAATCTTTGCAAGCAACCGATTCTATTCTTGATAAACTCGAAAACCGTAAACCAGGAGACTCTGGATTCTTTGGTAATTTTTTATCTAATGATTGAAGGTCTTTACAAGACTTTACACAAAAATAAAGACATTATTAAAAAAACCTCATTTGTCTAGATAGTATGTTAGTATTTGAAGACATTTTTGAGGAATTTAAATGACACTTTCAAAAACAGGAACAAGCGATCTCACTCAAGAAGAATGGAATGAACTTGTTGCTCTTAAGAACGCGATTAATTACAATCCGAGCACTGTGTCACCAGAAAAAATGGAAAAATTTACTGAACTAATGGTAAGGTCTCTTGAAGGTAAATGTGATTCCCCACCACCGAAGAACTGGAGGGGATCCGCTCTGTCCGAGTGAGGACACCTTAACAATTGTCTGTTCAGTCCCTCATGAGGGACTTTTTTTATGCTATACTCTAAGTATTGAAGTCAAGATTATGTTTCAACTTCGTCCCCAGCAAAAAGAGTTCTTGTTTCTCACGCAACAGCACTCTCGCATGTTGACTGTTGCTCCGACTTCTGCTGGCAAATCAATCATGATGATTGCTAGTGCTCAGAAGATCCTGCAACAAGATTCCAATGCAACGATTCTGGTTGTTGCTCCTAAGATTCTGCTGGCACAACAACTGTCTGATGAGTTTGAGAAGTATATTTCAAATGTCAATATCATTCACGTTCACAGTGGAGATACCAAGCATACTCGTATCGTAGATTTTCTTGAACTTGCTTATCACTGGGAAACTACTCCTGGTGCAAAGATTATCTTTACCACGTATCATTCACTTCACAAGATTGTTCAGGCAGAACTTGATATTCATGTGACTTATCTTGATGAAGCACACAATGCAGTGAATCGTCGGTTCTTTGATGCAGTGAAGTCAATCAGTCAAACGTCAAAGAACTTTTATTCTATGACTGCAACTCCTAAGTTTAGTCAAGTTGTGTCTAAACCAGGTAACAATGATGCTGAAGTATTTGGCAGTAAGATCTTCAGTGTCAAAGCACCTGAGTTGATTGAGAATGGTAGCATTCTTCCTCCTCAGACTTCTGTGATGGAAGTCTCCTCCTTCAGAGACAAAGAGAATGCTGCTGAGCGTGATTTTTACACTCTCTGTGATTGTATTCTGAACGATGATGACATGAATAAAGTGTTGGTGGTTGCACCAAACACTAAGGTACTCACTCAAATGCTGTCTAACACTTCCTTCATTCCCGAAATGCAGGAGAATGGATATGATGTGCTCTGGATCACGGCAAAGCATGGTGCTTTTGTCAATGGTCGTAAAGTCAAACGGGATGAATTCCTTGACACTCTGGCAGAGTATGGTGCAGACTCAAATCGTAAGTTTGTTGTTCTTCACATTGGCATCTTGACTGAAGGTATCAGTGTTCCTGGCATTCAGTCCTGCATCTTTATGCGTAATCAGAACTTTATCTCTACTGTTCAAAGCATTGGTCGTTGCATTCGTGTGAATCCTGAAGATACTGCTCGCATGAAGAGTGGAGATCTCTGTCCTGGAGACTTCTCCAACTACATCAAACCATTTGGCAAAGTGGTGATTCCTGTGTATAGTAACAAGGTTGGTATTGCCACTGCTCGTCGTGTTCAGCATGTCGTCGATGAGGT
>Ga0129333_10005084_pt1 | contig 12323 bp, 13 predicted proteins | sample CPB6_08_DNA_FD_94474 | JGI IMG/M metagenome (GOLD analysis project Ga0129333, IMG submission 94474) | Freshwater to marine salinity gradient microbial communities from Chesapeake Bay, USA - CPBay_Sum_0.6_0.8_DNA | ecosystem: Environmental > Aquatic > Marine > Coastal | place: USA: Chesapeake... | reverse complement strand
CTTCTGTGCCATTGATGTCAAGAGAACCATCAAAGACCTCGTCGAAGATGAGCAAATTCGTATTGACACTGTTCTTCAGTTTGGCGACCGATCTCCACGTGAACAACAATGCTAGATCAATACGTTTCTTTTCACCCTCTGAGAAGTTTTCATAACTGAAATCATCTCGGTGACGAGACTTGATGGTCTCCTTGAACTCTTCGTCAATGTTGAAGTTGACAAAGAAGTCCATCGCAGCCAAATACTTGTTGACCAATTTGTTTATGATCGGCACGTATTGCTTAATGATTTTCGACTTAATCCCGCCATCTTTAAGCAGCTGCGCGACAATATCGTAACTCTGTGTTTGTTCTGATACTGTTTTTCTTTTTTCATTGAATGCTTGTAGTGCGTTCAATAGTTCTTTTGATTGTGCCTTGAATTCATCACTCATGGCTGGTTTGTTTTCTATCTCTGTAATTTCTTCTTCAAGTTTCTTAACATACTTTCGCACCTGACTGCGAGAAGTATTGATGCGCACAAGATCTTGTTCAAACGTTTTGAGTTCTTGCTGGATTGTTTTAATGTTATTGATTCGACGTAGAACGGCATCGCTCTCTTCCTTTAGTTTATCTAAACCTTCATTAAGTTCTGTAATCTTGCTGTTACATGCATGCACTTTTTCTTCTTTGTTATTGATCGTCTGATCGCAGGTTGGGCAAGTAGAGTTGACAGAATAAAACTCAATATCAGTTTGAAGTTTCTGTATGTTGCCTTCAATCTTGGCTTCAAGATTGTTTAGTTTACTGAATCTCTTGGCAGTAAATTCTTCGTCAGAAACCTGGAAGATTAGATCATCAATTTGTTTTTCTTTTTGTTTTGCTTCTAGTTCAAGTGTTGATAGGGATGTTCTGTTTTCAACCACTTCTTGCTTCTTAGCATCAAGTATTTCTTTCGTATTCTTTTTCAGTTCATCAAGATGTTTCTTGTGAAGTTCAATCTTATCTTTTGTATTGTCAATTTGAATCTTGAGTTGCGCTGCTTCATCTTTGAGTGTGTGTAGTTTATTCTTGACAACCACATTCATCGCTGAGAATATTTGAATGTCAAGCAAGTCTTCAATCACAGTTCTTCTGTCATACGCAGACAACTGCATGAATGGAGTAAAGTTAGTTGATCCTAGAATGACTATTTGCGTGAATGATTTGTAGTTCATCTTGAGAACGTTTTTCTCAAGAAAATCTTGGTAGTCTTTGGCTTTGGCATCCTGGTTTAAAAGAATACCATCAGCATAAATCTCAAACACATTTGGTTTGATACCACGAATCACTTTGTATTCAGTCTTGCTTAATCTAAACTCAATCTCTACGACGCAATCTTTTTCATTGATTGAGTTGACAAGTTGCGGCTTATTGATACTGCGGAATGGTTTGCCGAACAACGCAAACGTAATGGCGTCCAGGAATGTTGACTTACCTGCACCGTTCTCACCTATGATCAACGTTGTAGGATGACCACTGAGATCAATCTCAGTAAAAACATTTCCTGTTGAAAGGAAGTTCTTATATCTTACAAATTTAAATAGAATCACGCAGACTCCATAGACAACGCTTCATTGTACACATCGCGCAACACAGTCTTTATTCTATCTGATTCTACTGGCAAAGTCAAGCCATCCACGTATTTGTTTAGGATTGTCATTGTATCTTCAGCCTGATCGATGTCAACGTTGACGTTTTCAGTAATCTCAGAGAAGTCTTCAACAACAGAAACTTCAAGCGGTGTTGCTTTGGCGATATGATCTAACAACGTATCAAATAAAAAACTGTCACCTCTCTTTTCTACAACAATCTTAACATACTTGTTAGTTAGATGAGAATAGTCAGCATTGACAATATCATTGTAAAACATTCCATCTTCATTGTATTGAATGCGATAGAACATCTGATATGGATTTTTGATGAACGTTAGTTCGCGAGTCTCAGTATCAAGAATATGGAACCCACGATCATCATTGTAGTCAGCCCAAGTCATTTCTCCAGGAGTACCAACATATACAATGCTGCCATTGTTACTCTTGTGATGAAAGTGACCTGATAGAACAAGATCATATTTGTTTAGTATGCTGGCATCCATACCTTCATGACAAATATTGCCGCGATCCATCTCAAAGCCAGCGAGTTCAAAGTGACCTAAACAAATTTGATTGCTACTTTCTTTTATGAAAGATAATACCTCAGCCTCATTGTCACGGCAGATCCAAGGAATGATGTCAATGCCATTCCAGGAAGTTGGCGAATCATAGATTGCGATGTTATTATAATCTTTGAGTAGAAGATTCGGTGAGTTAAGTTCTAGAGTATTCCTAAAAGTAATATCATGATTGCCAAGAAGAGTATGAAGATTAATATTGTTCCTAGCAATTTCATCAAAAAAGTAAGAACGGCAAAGAGAAAGTGAATAAAAAGATATGTACTTGCGGCGATCAAAAAGATCGCCAAGCTGAAAAATAATATTAATTCCATGTTCTTTTAGGTACGGGAAGAATATATCATTGTAAAATTTACGATAGTGATTGTGAAAGGCAATGCTGTCGCCTCTCATGCCGAAGTGAGTATCGCCAAGTATTGCTATCTTCATTATTCACCCGCAAAGTTATCTATCCCAGTTTTTTTGACTTTCTTTTTCTTTCTCGCGTTTTCGTAGTTTTCGATAAACTCTGAGATGTTTTCATAGAGTTCGAACTGTCTAAAAGTACCATCTTCATTCTCATTGAGTTCAAACTCGTCGAGTATTCCAGCAGTTTCAGTTGATTTATATTTAACATAGAGTTGCTTCTTCTCCTTTTGAATACGACGTAAGAATGCATAATATACTATTTGCGTGAAATAAGCAAATGGATTGCTAGATTTACCTGGATCAAAATTGTCAACATACATCACACAGTTTTCAATAGCATCGGCGATCATCTCATCGCGGAAAGTATATGACAAAAAGTTTGGTTTGTGTGAAAGGTTCTCAGCAATCTTCATAAAACATTCAGCGACATAGCGAGGGATCTGTGGTTTTGGTTCGCCTGCTCTTTTCGCTTTACGAATAGATGTTCTATACTTGATCATCTCCTTGAGAAAATCTTTGTTATTGATGTAGTGATTTTTTGCCATATTAGTGTACTGGTTTGTCCTTTTTGTTTGCCATTGCCTCAAGAATAGAAACAACCTTTTCTTTTGTTTCTTCTAGTGGTTTTTTCTTTTTGATATTTGACTCTCTAATTTTTGCTTGATTGTTATAGAAGAAGTCAGCAACATATTCGTATTGCTCATAAAACTCTTCACGAACAGGTGTCGTGAACAATACTTCCTCATTGTAAAACTCTATCTCTTTTAGTTCGATTACTGATTGCGGAAGATATTCTTGTAATGAAAGTATCTGTCTGCCTTCATCAAAAATAGTTTCTACTTCTATTCGCAATGGCGTTTCAACGATAACGCAATCTTCTCTATACGATACATATCCAATCAAGTCTTCAGGGATAGAACGTAAGCGAATAAACTTTAGTTCGCCTTTTCTTTTATATTCTACTACATCTTCTGACATTAGTTTATCCTTACGTTGTTAGATGTAAACGGGAATTTTTCTTCGCTGTATATTTTCACTCTTTCCTCATAATGTTTTAATGTAAAGTTTGTGTATGGACCGTATCGTAGATCATCAGCAATATCATACAGAGTTGCTTCTTCTTTGTTCTCACCTAATCTCAACACGCGACCAATAGACTGTAACGAACGTATCTTACTCTTTGTTGGCGAAGAGAATATAATATTATGTAGGTTGCGGATGTTAACTCCTGTTGAGAAAGTACCATAACTTGCTACAATAATTGCATCGTTTTCAAGTTCAGTAATGTGTCTGATAGATTCGCGATCTTCAGCCTCAGTACCGCCAAACACAAAAAATACTTTACGATTATCTACTGCTTTTAACAATATGTCGTATAGTATTTTACCGTGTTTCTCGACGTAAGTAAATAAAATTAGTGTATTGCCTTTTAGATTGAGTGCCAGATCAGTAATAAATTTATTGCGCCCTTCATGCTGCGTCAAAAAATTCATCTCATCAGGATATGTAAATCCTTTTACTGCCTTGCACACAACTTCAGGATACTTCAGCACAATACATTTAATGTTAAAGTTTGCTAATTGTTTTCTCTCGATTAATTCTTTTGTACTGATGACCTTAAATACTGGACCAAACAAACCCTCTAGAACAAGTTTGTTTATCTTGCTATCATCAAGAGTTCCCGTAGTGCCAATGCGAACATCACAATTAATTAACTTCGTCATGATAGCAGTGAGAGATTTGGCTTTAAACGTATGTGCTTCGTCACCAATGATAAAATCAAACTGCGTAAAATACTTCTTCGGCATGTCGTAGATACTTTGCCAAGTAGATATAATTAAATCTGTATCAGGGATCTTGCTTTCACCACCATAAATTTTTTGACAATACTTCTCTACATCCCAGCCATTGTTGCTGGAATAATTTTTAAAGTCAGAATGCATCTGTGTTACGAGATTGATTGTTGGAACAATCAGTAAACCTCGCTTCTTGCCATCATTCAACAGATGGCGAATCATCATATAGATGATTAATGATTTGCCTGATGCGGTTGGTGAAACGAGTACAGTTCTTTTCTTTGTAAGTCCGACGCTAGAAGCGATATACTGATAATCTCTCGGCTCCATCGGAAGCGATAAAGCATTTGCGAGATTCTTCGTGTCAATCGGGTAGACTTCCTTGTCTTCATCTATAACCTCAAACGTATAGTTATTATTCTTACAGAACGTCTTTATATAGCCAATCAATCCCGTATAAATTTGTCGAGTGCGTAGGTTGAGCAGACGTATCTTCCCGTCCCAGTGTCGATTACGAAACGCTGGGCTGAACTGGTACCCAGGAGTCGAGAACGTAAAGAACTCAGACATCTCTTGAAGTATTGAATCTTCGGCATGAACTTGCACATAGATGTTATCAATCTTTTCAATCGCGACGTGTCCAATCATTTAAAACCTTTTCTTCGCGAAATTTCAATTTTACATCTCCAACGCAAATCGTCATCTTTTATATGCATTGAAGCCCATTTTAAATAATGGTCTGGTAAATCTTTGATGTACCAATCTTTGTATTTGCCATATGGTATTCTTGATAAAAAAATTTCATCTCTTATTTCTTTCAAAACGTCCATTATCTAACACCTTGAATGAACTTCTCCCAGCCCATGTATTCTTTTAATTGCCAAGTGCGATTGTTCAACTCTTTCATCACGTTAGTACAAAAATTTGCTGCTTCTTCATGATAGGTTTTCTTCCGCTTGAGTTTAGTCAGGTCATCATCACCATCAAGATACACAGAGATATCTGACTTTAATGTAAACCGAAACGGTTCCCAGCCAAGTTTATCAAGTTCTTCTTGATCAAGTTTGCCATTGTAATACATCCATTTTAATTTTTTCAACCTATCAATTTCAAATGAAGTTCTCTTGGCTGCAATATTATGCAGCGATAGGTACTTGTTGTATTTGTTGTGAAGCAAAGGAATGCGAAGTATCTCTTTGCCAGGTTCCGTAGTATCTACTTCGGAATCCTTTTCCCACTGTTGCATTATTTCTTCAAAAGGAATAGTCTGCATAAAAATAAAATGAAGTTGCACATATGCATTAGTATAAGGTATTTCAGTGTAAAAAGAAACTCTTGCAAGAGTTTACTATTGAATAATTCACCAGTATAATAGACTATGTCTGGTTTGAATGGGTCACTCAAATTTTCTCATAGTTATAGTAAGAGAAGCGAAATGTCGCATCAGCCACTACAATATTTTCTGAAGAGTCGCCTGTATTAAAGATTAGAGAGCCGAGCGTTGTGGGGAAAACGTCAAACATTTTGATACGAACGTTTGGATTATTCTTGTTCGTATAAATTGTTAAAAATGCGTCAGTGTACGCATAAGGCAATCCTACTGTTGTGCGATTATAGATTGGTGCGCCGCTATTATTTTGTAGCGTCAAGTATTCTTCATATTCAGTTGGGAACGTAATGCCGCGAATCCAATCATGAATCTCTAGCCATCCGCGCAAATCTTCATCAACTAAAAACGTGACATTAAACGTATCGTAGACTACCTTTTCTCCTGGATGATAGAGTTCAACGAAAGGTGTTGCTCTAGGAATTTCAGTGAGCGATATTCCAGGAAGATTAGCAGATGTGCAGAAATAAGTCAATCCTGGCAGTCTGCTAAATGTAACTCGAAATTTAGTAGACTGAAGTAGATCTATATTCGTAGGATTGCGCGTTAGTGATGTCATCGTTGAGTTTCCGCAAGTCTATTCATTATATTTATGAAATAAAAAAGGGGGAGTCTTTCGACTCCCCCCAGTTCACGTTGCCTTATAGTTATTATTATTAGGCAATTATTGGTTGATGTTCAACACTGCAAACTTACGGTAGTAGACGTTTGTATTTGTCGTCAATGCACCGTTGAGTGAAGTGTTTGTACCACCAGCGAATGGATTTGAGACCATGCCGTAGCGAGTCTTGAATCCAACTTTTGGCTGATAGTTGTCTGGATCAACTGCACGTACCATCTGTAGTGGGACGTATGGGCAGTAGAACAAGCCAGCATCATATGGTGATGAACCCTTGTATCCAACTACGACATAGTCTGAGTTTGATACTGAGTATGGGTCAACATAAACTTTGATACGTCCGAAGAGTGTACCAGCGAATGTGTTGCCTGTGTCATCAACTGTTAGGTTGGTGTTGTTGCTGAGTGCTGAGTTGTAGTCAAGAAGACCTGTCATTGCAAGAGCTGATGCGACATCGGTTGAAACGATGAGCAAGTTACCCTTACCGCGACGTGTGTCCTTGGCAATCTTATTGCTTGCGCGTTCGATTGCGAATAGGAGGCTCTTGTACTTTTCAACCTGCCAGCGACCTGATGTACCACCTGCTGCAACGTTTGCTGATAGATCGAACACTGATGTTGAAGCGCCGAGGATACCAACGTTTGCTGTTGCATAGACTGTACGAACAACTTCGCGGTTGATTTCTGCAAGAATTTCTGTTGACAAAATGTTTGTCAATTCTGTTTCTGCGTCGAGACCGTGAATTGCCTTGAGGTCTTGTGCAAGTTCCATTGTGTAGGATGCTTGTAGACCACGTGTCTTGGCTGTGACAGATACACGCTCAATTGAGAACGCCATATTTGCCATGTTTAGTGTTTCGAAGTATGCGGTTGATCCGCCCATACCAGTATTTGCCATGGTCATTGCAGCAACGTTCTGGCTGAGTGATACGATTGCGTTTGCAACTGTACCGTCAGAAGCAGTGCTGACATTACCTGAGAATACTGTATTTGCTTCACCGTAGAATGCTTCGTCGCCGCCTGGTGTTGCATACTTGCTGCGCATTGCGAAGATAAGTCCTGTTGGACCTGTCATTGGCTGCACACCGCAGATGTCATATGCCATTAGGTTTGGAAGAGCACGACGGACCAATCCGATTAGGATTGGGTCGAAGCCTTGGATGTTGCCTGATGTTGGTGATGTAGGAGCAACGTTGATTGGTGTTGCTTCCCACAAGCGTCCCATATTGGCAGCTTCTTCTTGAAGAGCACGCTCTTGGTTCTCGAGAACTAATGCGGTTACGGCACGCTTGTATGTGTCAGTAATCTTTGGGAGTTCTGGGTGATCAAGAACAGGTGCCCACTTTTTTGCATGTGTTTCGTTAAGATACATAGTTTATACCCCTGTTATTTTGGTAAAGTTTTTGAAATTGCTTTCACATAATGTGACATATACGAAGGAACATCTACTTCTGGTTGTGGCTCGGACGTCTCCTCGGCAACCGTTACCTCACTCTTCACTTTATTTGTTGGGAAGTAGTTCTCGCGTAGCACTGCGAGTTTGCTATTAAACTCACCCTCTGTGGTGAACTCCACGCCCTCTGCGAGCGATTTCATTTTCTCGATTTGTACTTCGGTTAAACCTTCACAAACCTTGCGAATTGCTTCGTGTTTCTTTGCAACATTCAACTCTTCGGCAAGAGCTGCTTTTTCTTTTGCTACTGCTTCTGCTTGTTCTTCTAGATCAACGACGCGAGCAGCAAGTTCTTCGGCTACATCTACTTTCTCATCTGGAATTTCGATGTAGTGTTCTGCAAATAGATTCTTTAGACCATTGATGAAGTCATCTGTAAGTTCTGCGCGAAGACCTGCTTCGATACCAACTTGATTTTGCTCCATCCATTGCTCAACGACATAGTTGAGATACTCATCAACTTTTTCGGAGAGTTCTGTCTTAATTCCTTCAACGGCTTCTGTGAGCACGCTGTCATTGTCAGCAACAATGTCTTCAACAATTCTTTCAACACGTGATTGAACAGCTGCTTCGAAAATGGTTGTTGCTTTTGTGCGGAATTCTTCGGAGAGTGATTCGCCATTAAATAGCGCATCAACATCTTCCTTCATTGAACCCTTGTGCTTGGCAACCATGTCCTTCATCATTGTTTTCTTGGCTTCTGCGATTTCTTCTTCGCTGAGTTCTGCTTCTTCTTCAACAACTTCTTCTGAAGATTCTGCTTCGACAACGACTTCTTCTTCAGAAGCCTCTGTTTCTTCTGCAGCCATTTTCTTCAATGGTTCAGCTGGTGCGCCTTCTTTGCCTGGCTTTGGTGCTTCTTTAACACCAGCGGCAGCTTTCTTACCTACATCACCGCCGTCTGGCTGTGTTTCGGTTGCACCACCGAGGTCGTCTTCAGCGCCTGGAAGTTTCTTTGTTGGGTCTTTGGCGGCTGAAGCAACGGAAGCACGTAGAATTTCAGCAGCAGATTCAGATAGTGACTTTGTCATTTGTTAACTCCTAAAGAAGTAATATTATTTATAAATTTTAAAGTTTTGACAAAAAATTCTCAAAGATCTTCAATGAGATTTCGTCAATTTGTTTTTGCTTTGCGGTCTTGATTTGTTTGTAATATTCGTTAATGTCAATTTCCTTGACTTTACCGTTATCCCAAACCCACTCTTTACCTTCCATAATACCTTGAACGAAAGCACCTGGAGCGGACGGATCCGCTACGATATCTGCCGCTGTGGCTAGATAATAGTCGTCTTGAACAACATTAGTGCCATTGACTTCCTTAAGAGAGCCCATGCCACGTGATGATACACCAAGAGTAGCGCCACCTTCCATTAAGGACTTGGCAATTTTACCCATTGGTGTTTCAAGAATTTTTGCTTTACCGATCCACTGATTACCCTCTTGCTTGAGTCCAGTAATCAAGTGAGAAACACGGTCTAGATTGATTGATGGTGAATCAGGATGTCCTAGTTCGCCGAATGCGCGGTTCTTCATTACATATTCTTCATTGTAACGATCTACTTCGCGCTTCATTGTACCGACTGGATATACACGACCATTCTTATTCTTCATTTCTGCGACAAGAAATGGACCTTGAATGTACAATGTCTTTACACCAGCTTTTTCTTCGGTGATGACTTTTACATCATGAATTGATTCAGTAATTAGTTTCATTTTACTTTAATCCTATTGACTTTCTTCTACGAAGAGATCTTCTTCTTTTAATTAATGCTCTTGCTGCTTTTGCTTTGCGTTTAATTTTTGCTTTGCGTTGAGCAACACGACGACGCATTCTTTCAGCTGAAGACATACGCTTTAGTTTACCACCACGAATTGTATATCCTTTAACTGCAGAAACAACTTTACGACGCTGCACTTTACCGCCACGGATACGTGCTTTAATAAGTTTCTTACGCCCCATTTTTTGGACGTTTGCTTCAGCAATAATTGCTCTGACAACTTCTGATACTAAACTCATTTGTTTATTGAAAAATTAACTTTGCTTAATGCGAAATGCGCTGCTTTCTCAAATCCTTTTGAATGAGTAAGCATATCAGCATATTTCTTTTTATTCTCGTCATTAAGTGCATCGTACACCATATGAATGGCTTTTGCTGCACCATGACTTACTTTTAATTTTGATCCATCAGAAAACTTCATGTGTTTTGCTGTAGACTTTGGTTGTTCTTGCGTAGCATATGAAACAACTTGATCAATATTTTCCATGATGTCATCGGATTCAACTTCTTCGCCTTGCATTCCTGGAGGTGATTGATAAAATCCTGCTGAGTCATATGGAATTGTGAAAGACAAACCAAGTCTTTCATTATTGTACAATGCAACTCTTTTTCCATCAGGGAATACGCGAATTGCTCTGCGCTTTAAAATCAACATCATTGGAGGATCAGTTGCCATTGCGACTCTTTCAGAAATATATTCGTCGCGAGTAACTTCGTATCCGTTTTGTAAATTGCGTACTAGTGCTTGTACAGATTGTTTAGATCCATATGCTGTACTTGCAAGTGCATTATTATAACGTGATAACACATCACGATGTAGTTTTGATACCTTACCGATATCGCCTACACGTGATTGTGCTTTCATTGCTGCTTTAAGCAATGGTAGATCTTTCGCAGGAAGTAATCCTTTGCGAACTAATCTAATAATGTCAGCGTTATTACTAGGCTGACTCTGTTGAACTTGCTGACTCTGTTGAGGTTTCTGTGGCATCGTTTGTGCCTCCGTCAACTTCTGTCGCAGCTTCTGTAGATTCATCAGATGGTACTTCTTCTTGTGGATTTAATAAATTAGATGCAACTTCAACTTTTTTAAGTTCAAGCGCATCAGATACTTTTTGTGCTATTGTCGTATCAAAAGCAGCCATAACTGCATCACGATCACCAGCAATAGCAGCATTCACTAATTCTATAGTATTCATAAGATCTCCAATTATTTAGTAATCACGCTGTTAAACGCAGCATTAATATCTTGATTAGCAGTTGGTGCTGCAGGCGCTGCAATACCAGGTAATACTGGTGCACCAACAGGTCCAACTCCTGGATCTTCAGCTTGTTCTTGCTCAAGTTCCTCAACCATTTTCTCTTCTTCTTCCTCGTCAAGTTGAAGAACATTTTTCTTGACCCATGCTTTGGAGAAATAAGTTCCAACGTATGGATCAACAAGTGCCATTAACTGTAGTCTGTTTTGTAACAATTCAGCATCCTTGAGTTCTGCAAAATTGTTATCTTCGAGGAAGTCGTAGTGAATCTTTTCTTTTAATTCTTTCCATTCATCAACGGAACAAATACCTTTGAGAGATAGTTGACGTTCCATCAATTCATCAAACAAAATACTAAACTTGGAACGAAGTCTTTCAACAAACTTCATAAACTTTAATTCGTCGCGTGTAATTTCTGATGCGCGACCTAGTGAAAAACCATTCGTAGTTTCAAGTCTTGATACTGGAACATTCAATGACTTATATAACTTTTGTTCGAAGTAACGAACGTCAGCTAACTCACCAAGATTTTGACCAGCTGGCAACGTTGTAATTTCTGTTGACTTGCCTTCACCGCGACGTGGAATCCAGAAGTCTTCCATCATTGACATAAACTTACGATCGTCTTTGACTTCACCAGTAGAGCTATCGTATACAACTTTGTTTCTAAACTTTGTCATAATGTCGCGAAGATATTGCTCTGCTTTAATCTTCGGCATGTTACCAACATCAATATAAAATACGCGACGTTCTGGTGCACGCGATAGACGATAGATAACAACAGCATCTTCAACCATACGCAATTGGTTTAGAGGCTTAATGGCTTTATGCAAATAAGAAAGCACCATCTGCTTCTTTGGATCCATCAAACCTGAATTAATGTTAACAACTGCGTCGGTAGCAATTTTAACACTAGCATCAGTTGGAGATGTAAAGAATGTTTGTCCTAGTGTTGTTGCTTTGTCATTGTACACATAAAATTCTTGTGTGCCTGTAACAACTTCAACGCCAGTTCTTGGATCTTTCTTTTTAAGTACGTTTCTAACTTTACGAATCTTTCTAGGATCAATGTATACTAGATCCTGAATGCCAAGTTTAGATTGCTTCTCATCGATTAATACTTGATAGTACAAACGACCATCAATATACCAACGACGGAAAACATCATAACCTTCGTTTGAAAAATTCAGTAGACGAAGAATATTTTTAAATTCTTCGCGAATCATTTCTTTGATTGTATCAGGTTGATCTAGATCGTCAAGAATAATGGTGACTGTTTTACCTGCATGATCGTGAACAATGGCTTCATTGACAATATCATCAACAGCAGCCTCAAGTTCAGGCTGCATTGCCATTTCGCGATATCTCGTAATGAGATCGCCTTCATTCTTAAAAGATGATTCTAGGTCGAGATAAGTTCCAAAATACCCACCT
>Ga0129333_10005083_pt1 | contig 12324 bp, 13 predicted proteins | sample CPB6_08_DNA_FD_94474 | JGI IMG/M metagenome (GOLD analysis project Ga0129333, IMG submission 94474) | Freshwater to marine salinity gradient microbial communities from Chesapeake Bay, USA - CPBay_Sum_0.6_0.8_DNA | ecosystem: Environmental > Aquatic > Marine > Coastal | place: USA: Chesapeake... | reverse complement strand
GAAGGTTCGTCGTAAGGAAAGGTTCTTTTATTTTTGAAATGTCTTACTAAAGACTGTAAGGGCAAAAATAGGGATTTTGAATTAAAGAAATAATTCCTATTTCTAGGTAATGAAGACCAGCACGAAACAACGATTAAGAGATAAACTCCTTATCAATAAACTAAATCAAAACATAGACCATTTGTCGTCTCAGAACTTCCAACAGGTATCAAAAATAATAGCGGAAGAGGTGGTTAATAGAGCATTAGATAGGGATCATGATAATGATTGGGACTATTATCATGAAGGGCAATATTATGACTTGAGTGGTTGCATACGAAGAGGAGAATTGATGCTTTTGCAGCAGTTACTACAAAGGTTAGATACACGGCTTTCAGAAATGAGGTTAACGTTCTCTGATGGTTCTGTCATGTGTATGTCGCTGGAGTCGGAGCAAGATTCTTGAAAACGAAGCTGTCGTTTCTTTTTCTCATACTGCTTTTGGTATTGTAGTTTTGATTCCCTGTTTTGTAAATAGTATTGCCTGTATTTATCTTTATTCTGTTGGTAGTACTGTTTGAAGTCTTCTTTCTTATCTTGATACCTTTCGGCAGCAGTACGTGCTGGTATTTTGATGTTCTTCGCTGGTTTGAGTGTTTCTATATAATGTCTTTCACGTGTGTACAGATATTGTCTGTCTTTATCAGAACAGTCTTCTAATTCTTGAATACTTACATCTTCCCAATTTGTAATGCCTTCAAATTTGGAATCTCCTTTCTTAAAAGAGAATTTGTGTGCTGCAAACCGAACAGGTAAAGGTAGTTTTGTTGATCCAACATAGAAAAGGATTCCTTTGTGATATAGACCGTAAACTTTCATTTCGATTCCTATTGTAAAAATAGATAATTTTTAATCTCACCGGGAAAATAGGGATTTGTCGGTGAATGCCTATTCATACAGATACACTTAAAGAAATGGTTGATGGTTGTAAGCGAAGACTGGAATGGTATAAAGAAATGTTGAAACGATATGGAGAGGAACATATCTTGACTTTTAAAGCAAGACAGGCATTATCGTATAGTTTGTATGCTTTAGGAAAGAAGAGTCCAGAGGAGATTGATAAGGAAATTGAAACAGAACGGGGAGGGGAGGATAAAAATTGAAAGTTTAAGTTAATTACTTAAAGATTAAAATCTTTAACTTAAAGTAGAATATACCGGTGAAAGATGAATTCTAATAGAGTGACAAGTATGAAGAAACTGTTATCAGAACAGGAGGAGTTATATAAGAATGCAGAATTTCTTATGAAGAAGTATGAGAAGAGTTTGATACTTAAAGCAAAATATCAACTTATCCGATTCTCACAGCAGAAAGGTATGACACCTGAAGAATATTACCATAGACAAGTTGGCTCTGGTAGAAAGTTTAAATATACATACGAACAACTCTTTCCACCTACTCATGAATAAACCATAATGGTATGTTATTTTTATAATTTGGTTTTAAAAATTGAACTATTCATTTTAAGTTTATTACTTAAAGATTAATTTCTATAGATACTATAGTTAAGATGTCGGTGCCTGTTCGTGATGCTTCTTATAATCAAAAAGTTTATCAATTGCTTTTAAAACTACACAATAAAGGTCTGGTTGTTGTTACTTGGGGAAAAGATAAAGTAGGCACAACTGGTTGGAATGTAATTTCTAAAGAAGATGCCTATCAACACGCAAAAATTGCTGTACAAACTGGTGATAATTATGCGATTCGTGCTGATGATATTGTAATTGTAGACGTAGATGCAAAAGAAAAGAATCTTGATAAAGCAACAGAGGATATGTACGCATTTGCTACAAAGATACGTTCTATTGATACTTTTCAACAAACATCTCAGTCTGGTAATCCTCACGCTTTCTTTCTAAAAGACGAGCGTATGAATCTATGGAAGAAGACAAATGGTATCTCTGGCTTTATCGATGTAATGACAGGTAAGAATGGTGCTGTTCTTGCGGCAGGTTCTACAACTGCAACAGGGGTGTATAGTATTTACAAAGATATGGAACTGCAAAGAATGCCTGATTGGCTATTTGAGAAACTCAATCCCGTAATGAATAAAGAACAAACTGAGCAGCAAAAGCTAGAACGGCAACAAAAACGATTGGAATATGAACAAACGAAAGATATGGGAGAGACTGAAGTTACCATTCGTAACTGTTTGGAACATCACTCTCCTAATTGTGGTTACGATAAATGGGTCAAAACAGGTATGATTATCAAACGTGAATTGGGAGACGATAGTTTTGAAATATGGGACGATTGGTCTTCTAAAGGGGATTCTTATGACCCTTTCATTATGGAAGCTAAATGGAATTCGTTTAGAGAAGATGGAGAACTTGGTATTGGTACGCTCATTAAATGGGCTATGGAAGCTGGAATGCCCTCTGTATCACCTACAACACCTTTGAAGTATCATTTTGTGGAGGACGAAGATGACGACGTTTTTTTAAAAGATGGAGCAACGCAGGAGTCAGCTCCAGTAGAGCGAAGCTCTACGTCGCCAACTTCGTTGGCTCCAACTTCTATGAAGGATAGATATCATTCTATTGGTACAAGAATCGCAGGAACAACCTATAAGGAAATGAAAGAGGATTTCGAAAAATCAGTATGGAAGATCAACAATCCATTCTGTTACGTACGTATTAGTGGTACAACTGTTACATATATTAACGAATCTACTCTAAAATCGTTGTATCAAGACCAGTATGTATATGAGAAAAAGGTAAAGCAGATTGGAAATGCTATTTCTTCCGTACATACGGAAGTGATAACGAAAACAAGATTTACGAAGCTTTGGTTAGCTGATGAAAAGAAGAAATGTTATGAAACGTTTGTATTTGATCCAAGTTGTAAGAATATGCCTTATGAATTCAATACATTTAATGGACTTATTGCGGAACAATTCCCTCCGATTGTAAGCGAATCTAAAGTAAATGAATTAGTAAAGCCTATCATTGAACATTTTGATGGTGTGTATGGAGAAGAATTTACTGATTATCTACTAAAATGGTTAGCAGTTCCTATTCAACGCCCTTTGCAAAAAACGAATGTTGCTATTATCGCAAAAGGTGATGAAGGTGTAGGTAAAGATATTGTAATGGACGCGTATAGAGAACGTGTAATTGGTTCATCGTATGCATATCAAACAGCTTCACCTCAAGAAGATTTGTTCGGACGATTCTCTAACGGAGTACGGGAACGTTTGTTCGTGTGTATTGATGAAACAAAGGGGAAAGACTTTGTGGAAAATACGGACAAATTGAAGAATCTTATTACTTCGAAAACGATTCGCTATGAAGAAAAGAACGTAATGACGAAGGAAATTCCAAATCTTTCAAACTTCTATTTCACTACAAACAATAATAATCCGATTCATATTTCTTCATCTGACCGACGGTATGTAGCTATCAAATGTAAAGATACTTATCATTATCGTGTAATGGGAAAAGAAAAGTCTAAGGAGTACTTTACGAACTTGTTTAAATATCTTCAAAGACAAGATGTATGCCGAGCCTTCTATCAATATCTTAAAGGTCTTGACTTAACCGATTATGATAACTTTCAAGCGAATCGTCCTAATTCCGATTACTATAAAGAACTACAACGATTGAATTTGCACCCGCTTGATAGATTCCTATCGTTCTATATTTCTACAAATGGTAAGTCTTCTGAATTTGATCATTATTTGAATGTTGAACAACCTGATGTGAAAGCATCAAACTTCTATACTTGCTTTAATGCTTGGTCTCTAAAACGTAATTTCAATACAAAAGTAACAAATACAGCATTTGGAAGACATATGAGCGAATATTTCGGTAATGGTATTGAACGTACAAGAAATGCTAATGGATATATATACAAAATTGATATTGTGAAACTAGCGGAATATATGAAACTACAAAATACGTTTGATTCAGAGGTTTTCTAAACCCTACACTAACCCTACACTAAACCCTACACTAATCATTATGGTATTATTTTTATAATATTTACAAAAATATATTACGAGAATGTATGGTATGTATAGTATGTAGGGTTTTTTAGAAGTTCAGACGTTTTTAGTAAAAATTGAAATTTCTATGAGTTTTTTAGGACCCTACACTATACATACCCTACATTCCCTATTTAAAGACCTTCCTATTTAAAGACTTCCTTACTTTCTCCTACGATCTCTTCTCCCTGTATAACGATCAATAGGTTTGAAGGTCTGATACATCAGATGTAGATCTGAAATAGCCTTTAAGATACGAAGTAAATCCCCCTGATATATATCTGTATCTATCTCCATAATGGTATCAGATAAAGGAATGTATGTATCCATATCGGTCTTATACATAACAGGATATGTATTGAAAGTAGTAGAATGAATACCAAAAGTAGTATGTACATGGTCTATAAATGTATTACAGTCCTGTAAACATTCTGCTCTGCATTTATACTTCATCGTTTTGACCTATTTATATGAAAGACAATTGCTGGAGTTGCCAAAGGCAACGATGCAGAGTGAAACTCTGCTTAACCTGAATTGTTATCAAAGGTCTCAGCCTGTACTCCAGCAGAGCTTCGCTCTGCGTCGGTCGCAAAGCGACCTCCATTCCATTTCAAATCTATATGTCTATGTACCATTTCTATGTCTTCCTTTAGCTTATCAATACAAATACGTTCTACCTTCTGTAATACCTTCATATCATTTTGTATGTTCATTCGAACTTGTTTCTTACGCAACTGACCGTGTTCTTTAAATATACTATGTAAAGCGGATAGCATTCTCCTGTACTTAAAGAAAGATATTTAAAGAGGCTCCAAAACTTCCAAAATTCCTCAAATTTCTAACTTTCAAAAACACTCATTTTTAGCCTTACAGACACAAGTAAGCCATTTGATAAAAATAATAACTTTCCCTTACCACGAACCTAGACAATCAGGGGGTACCCTGTAGGTTCTTTGAAAATTCAACGTTTTTCAAGGGGAACTTCGTTCCCCGCCGGAATCGAAGGTTCCTCAAGAATGTTCTTGAATATGGATAACACGAGCTGATATGGGGGAAATGGGACTTGGATCTCTGCTTGATAATGGTAGAGAGGCTTCTGATAAATTTTTCGCCATACGTCTTATTTTGTCTTCGCATACCTTTCTATACGTTATTGGTGGAGCCTTCTCTATTGTAGTGAGGAATTCGTTAAAACAACTCCTTGTATATACAATACCTTCTGCACTTCTATCTTTCTCTGGTAAAGACAACTCTAAACTGATACGCTGAGCTAATAGATTCAAAACAAGTGAAGTTGCCTTTGAATTTGTAGCGGTATTCTGTATCCCAAAGAATGACTCAATTGAATTCAAAATCGCTACAAGTAATCCTGTAATCCCTACTGCTATGGTAACTTGCTGAGAATTCTCACTCCCGAAGTTCGAACTTCCGAACGATGCAAACCCAGCACATGAAGAGAGAATGATACTTGGAAGTTTTATCTTATACAACTGACCTTGTGTTTTGTTGTATAGCTTCATATACTCCGCCGAAAGGTCTTCAGCGGTCTTTTGTAATTCCGAGAGATACCGTATATGTTCGGATAACCAAAGCATCTATCAAGTGGTAATATTATAAAAATTTGGTATACACAGGAAGCACAAATTGAAGTAATCACTACTGTTAATCACAGTACTTGTGGTAACTATAAATCGGAAATTCGTAACTACAATCGTACTACTTATAACATGTGTATAAGTTGTATTAAATGCAGTATGGATATTCGTTTGAGACAATTGAATTTGTGGTGTAAACAACGTAGTCCAAGTAGAACCAGAATTCGTTGAATATTGAACATTCACACCTCTCAAACCAGTACTCGCACTATAGACAGCACCATCAAAAAACCATGTATATGTACCTGGATAAAGAGTAATACTATAAGCAAATGAATAAGGACTAGCTGCAGCACTTCCATTATAGCAGATCTCTTTCAAACGATATTTTGTAGCTTCTCCTAGAATTGTAACAAAAGGACGAGCATTCTGTAAATCGTTATAGGTGTCCGTATTCAATTGAGTTATACTCAAATTGGAACATGTGATGGTATCTATGAGAAAAGGACTTGTATGATTGATATAGGTAGGATACGTAGAATTTCTAAACACTTGACCTACATTTAGATATTCAGTTTGTATTGTATTACTCGCATTCCAAGCACTATAGTAATCAAAATTCAAAGCAGTACAGTAAATATTGCAAGAAACATCTAAAGACGCTTGAGGAATCGTACCGATACCTACATTACCGATAAATGTAATATTCTGAAAAGCATCTGTTAAGAGAGTTAAGCCCATTCTATACTAGGCAAATATAGTTTCCGACGCGGGGAGCCAACTTCGTTGGCGACGCAGAGCTTCGCTCTGCTGGAGTTGGCTTCGCCAACGACGCAACACTTCGTGTTGCTCGACTATGCAATAGAATCACATAAATCAATTACGGACGCATTTAACTTACAAGTAGTATCAAATGCAGTATTTGTAGTACATGCTACATCTATATATCGTATGATATACGGATAATCGTATCCAGCAGTAAAAGCACTAGGAATAATGATACGACGCATCGTAATGTGATGTTTTACATTTGCGGTATTAAAGAAGAAACTATAGTCCATTCCAACGTCCCATATTGTACTATTAAGCTGCCTACCTACACGTACTGAATATGTACTTAGTCCCGCAGTAGGACGATAAGCATCAAAACTAACTGTTAATAACCATCTAGATCCATATAACGTAATAGGAGCAGGTAACTCATACATTAGAACAGTATTTGTAGTACCTGAAGGAATGAGACCGTCTTCTGCTAGTGTATAAATATTGAAAGGGCTTAAAGAAGATGTAGGAAACTGAACGTTTGAAGCTGTAAGAGTTGTGATAGTTGTAAGAATCTTGCTCGTATTATTCACACTTGATGTGCTCTGGATATTACTTGTATATGTGTTGTAAATGTAGCTATCTTTCATACTATGTACATCATAAGAGGGAATACTCGTACCTATACCAATCTGTGAATGATTCATACGTAATTGATCTACATATAATTGTGGTGTATTCACAGTAGCTACATTTACAAAGGCATTTGTACCAAAGGAAGTACCTATTCCAATAGTACCTGTATTCGTGGAACAATAGATATCTTGAATGCCTATATCCATCTCTATGTATAATGGAAGATTTGTAATCCACATAAGTTCGTTGTACTTGTAGTGAAAGTACCACTTACAGCTGAAATACGTATCTCTGCGACATTCAACGTAGCAGGAAGTGTATATACAATACTCTTGAAGTAATGACGATTTATATTTACTGTTGTGACTACTACATATATACTGTCTATCGTGTAATCCACACTACCACTCGTACGCAATACCATATCATATTGAGCAGTACCAGCTGTTGATCTTTGACCTTGAAAGTCATAGTTTAACATAATCTTAGTACCAGCATTCATCGTAATATAGCTCTGTGTATCCGTACTAATGCTATACACTTGCAACGTTGTAGTACTCGTTGTTAAAGAAACATTATCTAGGTATCTTCTACCATGTGCCACTTTCAAAGGGATTGTTAAATTAGAAGATGCTGCTAAGGTAATAATTAAAGAATTTGGACTTATATTACGTATGTTCGTATCATTAAAATTCGGCATAACACATGTATTGATATTCAAGTTTGAACTATAGAAAGATGAACCAAAAGATCCAGTCTCATATAGTTTACAATCTGCTAGACTCACATACATACTAGAAGCACCATTATTAACTGCATTCACTTCATTAAAGACAAATCCATATTTCGTATATCTTGTACCATTCGTAATTGAATAAGAATTCGGAACACTTACAGTAAAAGACTGATTACTACGTGAGTCTAATTCGTCCCATACACTAGTAATGGTATTACTTCCATAAAACTTGAACTTTCTAGGACTACTTCCAGCATTCAAATTATACCAAGTAAGGTCATACCTTTGGATAGCAACAGGATATGGTAATGTAAGTGATAACCATTCACCTACATATGTTCCATCAAGATTACTACTTCCAAGATATGTACCAGAAGTCATATCATACATCAATCCTTTAGAAGCCCAAGCAGTTATAGCACTATTATCAAATACTTCATAACCATAAGAGCTTGAAGTACTACTTACATTCACTTGATAAAGACCATTCCCATAAGGCTGATTAGAGGTAATCCAATTATTTTTAAGATTTTGGTAGTTGACAGGAAGACTAGGATATACAAGAGTTGTTTTAGAAACATAAGAAAGAGTATCACGTACAAATGTATCAGCTCCAACGGTTATCTTACCATAAGAATGAGTTGCACCATCTATAAAAGCAGAATAAGGTAAGTAATTCTGAGGAATAGAGATGATTGGTAAGATGTTATCAGGATTCGTAATATGATATTCAGGATATCCACTAAGTAACGTGAGCGTTGTATTGCTAGGAATGAGGCTATAAGAATTATCATTTAAGTTGAATGTATTGCTTCTATCATGGAATCGTACAATTGTATTTCCCTCTGGATCTAGATAGTTGTAAGACATCTCTCTATTATACAACAGGATTTGTTTCCTCCGTACCCAGAGCTTCGTTAACTGTTTCCTCAATAATAGTATCCATATCTATAGGAGGATCATACATGACATTCCATTTGTTTTCTTCTTCAGACCATACATAATAATAGTCCTGCTCTAAAGGTTCATCGGGACAAGGAATAACCGTACTATATGCAGGTAAAACCCATTTCTGGTCTAAGGGACTTAAAGTAGCCTTACCAACACCCAAAAACTTCTTAGAATTGTAGTGATAAGAATATACGTACATCTACACTAAGGGAAATAAAGTTTTCCCGTCGCTGACTTTCGTCATCTCCTATCAATATTTAATACAGGGTAACATCGCTGTATTCTTTGGACGTGTCTCAGTTACGTTTCGATATCCAACGTTATTTCTTGAGCCTGATGTATAACGATTCGTACCTGATCCATCAACTGCAGTAGCTGAACCACCACCTTGAAAAGAAGAACCTGTACCAAGTCCATGAGTATGGTCTTGATAAGCATCTTGCTGTCCAGAACCAAAGACTCTTGTGAATGTGATTGTCTGTGCTGAATTGGTCGCAAGAGCATTATTCGTCATCGTAATACTGCTACCTGTCGCGTCAATACTTAGAACATAGGTGTTTGCTGGAATAACATTTGCTACGGACGAAGTAATCAACCAACCTATACCAATATCTCCGTTTATTGTTAAAGCAGTCATCGTATTTGTATTGATGGTAGTTGTCGCTACCTCTGAGTAAGTTGTAGTTGGATCGTTACCTCTTGCAACTCCTCCAGCAGCATCATAACCTCTAAGGAATTCACCACGCAGGTCAGGAACTCGAAACTCCGTTGCTAGAGTGCTACTTGCTACATAATTATAGGTTGTTCCAATCACGGCAAAAAGACGAGCATATACAGTACGGGAATAGGAAGCTCCATTACATATCAACCAACCAACAGGAGCGTTTGAACCAGCAAAGAAAGAAACCATACCCGTCAAACAAGGAGCAATAATATCATTAGAAACAGTAAGGTCTATACTATTGGTAGAAGAGATAGGAGCTATATTACGAAGAAGTGTACTATCTAAGTGTTTGTATTGTATAGCTCCTTCTGATATATTATAAGAACCCATCACAGGGAAGATAGGAGTTGTACGAATCGTGACAGCTGATGTATCGTAGGCAGTATAAATATTGCCTTTGACAACTACATTCCCTTGTATACATAAGTTCTTATTGGTACGGATACCTTGAGATACATTAGACCAAGAAGCATAAGAATTTGTAGCGGTATAGCTTGTTAAATTACAACCTACACCAAATGATTTCTTGATGTATATGTTTCCATCTATGATAACGGTCTTTTGACATAGATATGAATTATTTTGACTTACTGTCCAAGAAGGATTGACAACACTATAACACCCTGAACGATAAAGAGTTGTATCTACATTCTGACTTACAGAACCAGAAACCAGCATATCCTCATCTATATACAAATTGAATGGTAACCGTACAAATTGGTTTGCATCATCTACAAGCCATATCTGATTTGGTACTTCTGTAATAGTAGCATTCAAATTGGTCAAAGCAGAACCATCACCAATAAAACAGTTCGCTTTGATACAACCATTCACATCTAATATTTCCGTTGGAATCGTCGTACCAATCCCTACGTTGCCTGAAATGTAATAGAGACCACCTCCTGGAATTTGTGTGAAAGGAGATGTTGGTAAATTGGTTAACAGAGAACCATCACCTAGAAAATAGGTAGCTTTTACATTCCCATTTACGTCTAGCTTCTCCGTCGAAATCGTAGTACCAATACCGACATTTCCTGATATATATCCAGTACCTCTAACATCTAGCTCTGCGATAGTTGGTTCAGGAGGGGTACTTCCGACACCAATACGCTCTGTATAGATATACTTTGTATTTAGATCTACTTCATCTGTACCATCAGCATTTAAGAAATTGAAACCACCAGATACAGAATCATAAGCAATTGTAGCATCTCCCATATAGATGGTATTGGTACTAAGATATATACTGCCCCAGCGTTGTCCTAGACCACCTAAGTCATATTGGTGTGAAGTATCATTACCTGCATCTTTCATAGGATACAATCCCCCATTAAAGATACTATTTCCATTTACAGCAAGTTTGTAATTCGAAGAATGGAAACGAGAAGAGAGGATTGCGATTCCAGGATTCGGCTTCGATGTATAATTAGCATAGGCAGGGTCAGAAGTTATTTGAGGATATCCCCAAGTCAAAGTAGAAGGATATGAATTAGGATTGAGACCGATTCCTATATTACTAGATTGTACACCATCTAGAAAGCTCAACCCTGTGATTACATTACTAGTAGCACCTGTAATAAAGATACCATATCTGTTGATAATACTACCACTCGTAGGAGTTGTATAACTTCCAGAATACAAAGATGTATTCACAATATCCGTGAAGCTAGTGGTAATAATTTCAGCATTATAGACCTTCTCATTTTGGTAAGGAACATTTACACCGTCTGTAGCTGTATAGAGTTTAGCATTTATAAGACTATGAGGAGAAGTATAGGTATTTGCATTATTGAGAGTATTCCATACAGCACTAATCTCACCTAGAACTTCTAATTTCTTTGTAGCGACACTCGTACCAATCCCAACGTTTCCAAGAGAATAAGAGATATCATTTCCAGTTTCAATCCAAGGACTATCTACAATAGTGACAGTATCAGTACCCCCGTTGTTTTGAGTGAGAGTAAGAACGTTTGTAGAAGTGTTGTATCCTACTTGATAATAAGAGCGATTTGCTTTTGTAGTGAGACTAGAAACATCACTTTGAAGATCAGATACATCACTTTGTAATCCAGATACATCACTTTGAAGACCAGAGACATCAGATTGTAAAGAGCTAATTTCACCCTGTACAGTAGTCATTTCACCCTGTAATGTAGTAACAGCAGCAGTAAGACCGGATACTTCAGCTTGTAAAACTCCAACTGTAGCAGCAAGAGCAGCAACCGTACCAGCAAGAGTAATTACTTCCCCATTTGTAGCGAAATCATAATTGATAGTTGCATCGTTATATATACTTGAACCATCATTCAAATAAATTCTTACACGAAGAGTCGTAGAAGAACTAGTATTCGATTGTACAGAGAAGTTAACAGATGATACATCTTTATTCCATAGGGGTGTCAGACTAATCGTATCTTCTAGAGTAGTACCATTTTGACGAATCATAGTAAGAGTGATATCATGTGTAGAACTGTTATAGTCTCCAACGACTTGGTTCAATAAATTAGCGACGATAATCTCACTACGTGTAGAAGCCCACGTATCCACATAACCAGTATTGAAGTTCATATTACCGTACCTTACTAGATGGAAATATATTATCTAGGTACTGTTTAGAACCATATGCCTCCTAAAAAATCTATTTCCGAATCGGTAATGAAATCTATCAAACCTTCAAAGACTCCCAAACCAAAACTGGTCTCAGAAGAATTAAAAGCAAGTATAGCTGAAGCGAAAGAGATAGCGAAACAGATGCTAGAGAAACGGAAACAGAAAGTAGCACCAGAACCAGTAGCGAAACCAGTCGTAGAAGTGATAGAAGAACCGAACGTTGAAATATTTGAAGGGGAAGTAATTGTGAAGAAACCGAATCGTATTGTAAAGAGTGTTCCTCAAG
>Ga0129333_10005082_pt1 | contig 12324 bp, 17 predicted proteins | sample CPB6_08_DNA_FD_94474 | JGI IMG/M metagenome (GOLD analysis project Ga0129333, IMG submission 94474) | Freshwater to marine salinity gradient microbial communities from Chesapeake Bay, USA - CPBay_Sum_0.6_0.8_DNA | ecosystem: Environmental > Aquatic > Marine > Coastal | place: USA: Chesapeake... | reverse complement strand
GTGTTCAGGTGCAGGCAGAATGGGATTTGAATTACTAGGTTTCGAAATTTGTAATCATTTTACCTTTATGGATGCATATGCTACCGCTATAGAACGTGTTAAGGAAACAGTAAATTCTAATCGCCTAATAGATAAGGTAGATAGTTTTGTGACAGATTCTATTCTAGATATCAATATTCCTTATAAATGGGATCTGGTGATAGGAAATCCTCCGCATAGTTTTAATCTACAAGAAACCTTAGAATCCATGACTGGTAGACCTCAAGAAGAAATTACCAACATATGCAGAATTTTAGTAGACGACCAAATGAAAGCACATTGGAATTTTTTTAATAATATTCGCCCTATGTTAACTGACGATGCCGATTTGTTTATAATTGAGCACGATATTTCTAAGGATCGTGATTTTAGAAAAATGGGAGAACTAAACTCTCTTGAAGTAGTAGCGACCTACCCATGCCTTTGGGGAGAAAGAGATATGGGTCATCAAATATATCATTATAAGGCTGCTTGAGTTGGATGATCCATTAAAGGATGCCTTTAGTAGTGGCCAAATAGGCAGTAAACTTTGGTTGTGCGAGCAGTTAGAGGAAGCTTTTGTTGGCATTGATACTATATGGGTCTATGGTGGATGGTATGGACTATTTGCTTTTTTACTATTATCAAGAGGAAAAATTCAAGTAGGACAGATTCAAAGTTTTGATGTTGATCCTAGCTGCGAACCCATCGCAGATATGATTAATGAAAATTGGGTTTGGCAGGATTGGCAATTTAAAGCCTATACAGAAGATTGTGATGACTTAGAGTTTTTAGATGGGCAGGTTGATCTTGTTGTAAATACTAGCACCGAGCACTTCTCTAGTTTAAAATGGTTTGATAACATTACCAAAGGAACTTGGGTGGCATTGCAAGGTGCAGACATGATTCATGATGATCATGTTTTTGAATTTAAATCTTTAGAACATTTTAAAGAGACCTTTCCCTTAGAGGAAATTGTGTTTCAAGGGGAAAAAGAGTTTGTATATCCTGATTGGAAATTCAAACGGTTCATGTTAATAGGAAAAAAATGACTCAAAATGAGTTGTTTTTTTAGTATTTAGAACTTATACTTGCGTCTTTTACATAAATTATCTTACCCTATGAAGAAAAGGAGGACTTTTTATGGATGAAAACATTTTAAGCCAAAAAAAGTTTATTATGGCTGTGAGCGGATTTTTTATGCTGCTAGGCGCCTTTTTGATTTTTCAATTGGCATCTTGGGCCGTAGGACATCGATTATCGTCAGTAGAAGTTTTAGAAGAAAATAAGATTACTGCACAAGTTAGAGAAAAACAGTTATCCTGTCTCGCTCGTAATATCTATCACGAAGCAGGCGCAGAACCTTTTGAAGGAAAAGTTGCAGTGGCTCAGGTTACTCTCAACAGGGCCAACAGCGACGGTCGTTTCCCTGGTGATATCTGTAAAGTGGTTTTTCAAAAGAATATATTTTATGATAAAGTTTTATGCCAGTTTAGCTGGGTCTGCGACAGAACTGTAAACTTTAACCCAAAGCATCCTGCTATCTACGATGAAAGCATGGAAGTAGCTAAAAAAGTTCTACTTGAGGGATTTAGATTACCAAGTTTAACTGATGCATTATATTTTCATGCTGATTATATAAATCCAGGATGGAAGAAAGAACGTGTGGCCAAAATTGGTCGCCATATTTTTTATAAGTAAGGAACTGATATGAATTATGTTGAAAAGTTAGCTACATTTATCCAGGGGCTACCATTGATAATTTGGACTTGGATCAAGGAACACTTGGGACATATTAGTGCTCATACTCTTGGCTGGCTCACTATAATATTATTACACTTAGCCAGTATTCCTACATTATTATCGGTTCTTATGGCACAAAACGATAAACTTCCATCTGTTGACCTTATGATATTTGTATGGAGTGGTCTAATTACATTATTCTTCAAAAGCCTTATTGAGCGTAATTTTTTATATATTGCTACTATATGTTTGGGATTCTGTGCTCAAACTGTAATTATGAGTTTGATACTATTCAAATAAATAATTTTATGCGTATCCAGGAACTATTAGAAAAAATTGCCGCACCTACAGCCAGCCAATGTTCTGTAGGCAAGGCAAGATTGAGCAATGTTAGATACAGTCAATGCGTAAGTCGTGGTCTTTTAAAACACGATAGCGACCATACCGCAGGTACGGGCAAACAAGGTAAAAAGGGCAGTGGAGTTCGTATTAAAGGGAAAAAAATGAAAAGTGAACTACACGGTGGTCCTGTAAAAGATTACGACGGAAAGTAGTCACCACTTACTACCTTTTATCAGTAAAGACAGGATTTCTTCATGGTCAAGGGACTGAAATTCTGAACATACAGAATATATCCTATCTTCTATTTCTTCATCATATTCTTGTTCAATGCCCATAATTTCTATTATTTCTTGAAATGAAATATTTTCTTCTCTCATGCTGCTGACCCAAATACAGGTTATGAGGCAGCACATTACAACCTTTTGGTTTTCCCAAATTCCTTGCTGCTCGCAAAAATCTACAGTTCGTCCTAGATAATAATTGAAATCTTCAATCCTACTTTGAGCAGAAGCTATCCAATCTTTAGTGTCGTTTCTAGTCCACGGTTTCATACTGAAAAGCTAGATCCACATCCGCATGTAGTTTGAGCATTAGGATTTTTAATAACGAATTGGCTCCCATCAATATCTTCTTTGTAATTAATCTCTGCACCTTCCATATACTGCATACTCATTGCATCAATAAGAAGAACAGTATGACCTATTGGAAAAGTCCAATCATCTTCGGCTTGATTTTCATCGAATGTGAAACCGTATTGAAATCCAGAGCAACCGCCCCCTTGAACAAAGGTTCTTAATTTGAGATCTGGATTATTTTCCTCAGCTAACAGTTCTAATATCCGTTTTTTTGCTGAATCGCTAATTATGATCATATAATTATTTATAGCCTATAAATATTTGTCATAAACAAAGGAGGCTGTATGCTTGATATAGCATTTTGGATTCTTGTAGGTGCGTTTGTAGGTTGGCATTTTCCAGAGCCATTTTGGGCTAAACTTGTTAAAATTAAAATAAAAGATTGGTTAGATCGCCAAGACAGTAAACCCGTTGTATGACTTAGGCGTTGTATATAATAAAGGAAACTAACATGAAACCATTTATCGCTGCCTTAACACTAACTGCCAGTAGTCTTGTAATGGCTAGCCCTCATCATCACGGGCATAGACATTTCCATCATAGACATTGGCACAGCCCTCCTGTTCACCATTGGGTAATTCCAGCTCTAATTGGAGGGGCAGTAGTTTATGCTGCAACTCGTCCGGATCCAGTTGTAGTTCAGCAACCGGTAATTGTTCAGCAACCTCTGCAACCAAATCAGGTTGTTATAGATGGCATTATCTATACTAAGCAGATTATGATTGTTAATGGAATTCAGCAAGAAGTCTTAGTAAGGCAGTAATATGGCATATTCTGATAAAGTCTTAGACCATTATGAAAATCCCAGAAACGTGGGGAGTTTTGATAAATCTGATGCTACCGTTGGTACTGGTATGGTTGGGGCTCCTGCTTGCGGTGATGTTATGAAACTGCAAATAAAGGTAGAAGACGGGATTATTACCGATGCAAAGTTTAAGACATATGGGTGCGGCTCCGCGATTGCCAGTAGTTCGCTGGTTACGGAATGGGTTAAAGGAAAGACGTTAGATCAAGCAGGTGGAATTAAGAATACAGCAATTGCGGAAGAGTTGGCGCTGCCCCCAGTTAAAATTCACTGCTCAATCTTGGCTGAAGATGCCATCAAAGCCGCGATAGCAGACTATAAGAAAAGGCATAATGGATAAAGATTTTATAATGATTCCAATGTTTCCTGTTCCTTTGTATACAGCATTTGATTTGGAAATTTTAGACGAAGACAAAAACTATATTTTTTCAACAGATTACCATTTAGCTAATAGTCAAAATGGTTTTATTTCAAAAAATAGGCAATTGCTCAACGACCAGAGATTGAGCAACTTGAGAGAGCTAGTTGATGAGCATGTGGATAAGTTTGTAAAAGAAGTTTTTAATCCTAAAGAAGATGTAGAGTTTTATATGACATCTTCGTGGGCGATGAAACATAGACACAGGGATCATGCTAATAGCCATTATCATGTGAATTCAATAGTAAGTGGAATAGTTTATCTTAATGTAGATAATGAATCTGGTGATTTAATTTTTGTAAATAGAAATAGCACCACACATAATCCACAACTGAATATACCTTCAGATAATCCTACAATATATACTAATACGAGAGAATATGTAAGACCTAAGAATAATCAAATTGTTATTTTTCCATCACATATCTCACATGCCGTTATGTATAACGAAAGCTCTATTGAAAGATACTGTGTGGCTTTTAACTATTTTGTTAGAGGAAGGCTCGGAACAGACGAGTCAGATCTTTTTATTTTATGAAAACCACTATAGAAGCTGCGGCTAAAATTAAAGAGTTGATAGTTAAGAGAGGTAAAGGGCTTGGCATTAAAATCGGCGTAAAGACCACAGGTTGCTCTGGGTTAGCTTATGTTTTGGAATATGTAGACGTTTTAGATGAAACTTTAGCTCTTTATCATCATAATGAAGTAATGATTTTTATAGATCCTAAGCATCAACCCTATTTGGCAGGCTTAACAATTGATTTTCAAAGACGTGGATTAAATGAAGGTTTTGAATTTATCAATCCAAATGAAACAGGTCGTTGCGGCTGTGGCGAAAGTTTCACAATTTAGTCAATGGTTGACAAAGAAACATTAACACATTATAATAAAGCTTCCGTCAACAATTCAATACCGACTTATATGAACGACCCCTGCCAAAGTGTCATTAGTGCCCTAGAAACTCACCCAAGTCGCCTAAACAAAGAGGCTATCCTAGAGCATCAAGCAGAACAAGGTAATCAAGAGTTATTTGAAGGATTTAGGTATGCTCTAAGTCCATTTATCACTTTTGGAGTTAAAAAAGTTCCTTCACATGGTGGCCCAGATGGACAGGGATTACCTTGGAATGCTTTTAAACAATTACTAGAGTTGCTTAGAACTCGCCAACTCACCGGAGACGCAGCACGTGAAGCCATTGAGTTGGCTCTTTCTGCCAGCACTCAAAGTCAATGGAACGGTTGGTATCGCCGTATTCTAATTAAGGATCTACGCTGCGGTGTAAGCGAAAAAACAGTAAACAAAATTAAAAAAGACGCTGTGCCTGTATTCGAGTGTATGCTTGCCCACGATGGCGCCAACCACGAAAAGAAAATAGCAGGCAAAAAACTACTAGAACCCAAACTCGATGGTGTCCGAGTGATCACCATTGTTGATCCACTTAATCGAACTGTAACCCAATATAGTCGCAATGGCAAAGTTTTGGAAAACTTTACTCACATCACTGACAGCATCTTGGCCAATATTGATCTCATCGAGCGACCTATGGTGCTTGATGGTGAGATAGTAAGTTCCAGTTTCCAAGCATTAATGAAACAGGTTCATCGTAAAGATAACGTTCAAGCTAACGATGCTAGATTAATGCTGTTTGATATATTACCACTTAGTGAGTTTGAAGCGGGACGCAGTGTGTTAGGTCAGCGTCGCAGAACTAATTTACTCAAAGGCATGCGTAAGATTTTTGATAAGATAGGTAATATTGATATCATTCCTCAAGAAGAAATAGACCTAGACAGCTATGTAGGCGAGTTACAATTTAAACAATTTAATAAGGATGCTATCGAACAGGGATTCGAGGGCATTATGATTAAGGATCCGGATGCCAAATATGAATGTAAGCGATCAACTTCGTGGCTTAAACAAAAACCTTTCATTGAAGTATCACTTCAAGTTATCGAGGTTGAAGAGGGCACAGGGAGGAATGTGGGCCGACTTGGTGCACTGGTCTTGGAAGGTGTGGATGACGACAAGACAATCCGAGTTAACTGTGGTTCGGGTTTTAGTGACGCTGACCGTGATACATTTTGGACAGGGCGTGATTCGCTACTTGGTCAAGTAGTAGAGGTCAGAGCAGATGCTATTACTCAAAATCAAGATGGTTCTTACTCGCTTAGGTTTCCACGTTTTCTACGGTTCCGCGGATTTACAACAGGGGAGAAACTGTAGTTTGGATAAAGCAGCATTGAAGAATATTCTATACGGCAGTATAGCAGAACTGGCTAAAGATCGTAGGTTTTATACCTACAGTGAGTTTGGAGAAAAATATTGCCATTTCACTGAGTCGGGTCAGCAAGCAGTATTAGAAATATTACAGACTTGGACTGCAAAAATGTTAGAAGAAGAAAAGAGATCTTTGGATAAAAGAGCCAAAGAACTTGTAGTAAAGGGATTAAAAGGAGAAGAAAACTAAGTGCCTAAAGATGATGTAATTAGTATGGACGGACAAGTCCAGGAAGTATTACCCAACGCAATGTTTAGGGTAAAATTAGAACAAGGACCTGTGGTTCTTGGACATATCAGCGGTAAGATGCGTCAGAATAAGATCCAAATTCTTACCGGAGATAGGGTAAAAATTGAAATGAGTCCTTATGATTTAACACGAGGACGCATAGTCTACAGAGACAAATAAAAAGGGCCCTATGGCCCTTTAACCTATATAATCTTTCCAGCTTGGATGTAGGAAGTCCCAATGCATAGACCTACGCTTTTCAGCTAGCTCATAATAGCTAGGTTTATAGGGTTTCATTTTGGGCTTGATTTTGTGATTATTGCCCTTTTTACTGTTGCAGGTTCCGCAACTACAACAGGTATTTTCCCACTGTGTCTTTCCACCATGGCTAATTGGTAAAATATGATCCAAAGTAGCTGTTCTTTTGTTTACTGAAACGCCGCAATATTGACACAAATACTGATCTCGTAAGAAAACGTTGTGCTTACTGTAGCGCACACTAGATTTCTTTTTTTGATATTCCTTTAAAATCATTACGGCAGGGACATTGGTTGACCATGTCGGACTGTGAACTATCCAATCTTCATACCATTCTAATACCGTGGCCTTATCGGAAACTAGGTATTTTATGGATTCTTCCCAACTAATAGTGCTTAAAGGAACTAAAGATACAGGTGCAGCATCTGCATTTAAAATTAAACAAGTCATTTCGGGTATTTATATAGGGGGTTATTAACAACTTAGAGTATAGCATGAGAATACCATAAAGAGCAACTAAATAAGCAAATTATCCGGGAATTTGAATTCATATGGCTATTCAATATATAAACACAGGATCTGGCGCTAACTCTGGAGACGGAGATAGTATTCGTGCCGCATTTGTTAAAGTTAACAATAATTTTAGAGAATTGTCTACTACAACTGTGGGAACAAGCACACAATATTATGATATTATTCCTGCCTTACATCAAACTTACAATCTCGGAAATATAGCTAGACAATGGAATAATGCCTATATTGATAATGCTATCTATCTAGATAATAGATTAATTGCTGTTAATACCGTTGGAAACTTAACCTATAATGGAATCCCAATTGGAACTACTCATGTTGGGTTAAACCCGCCTATTGATGCTTCAACAGGAACAACATGGTTCGACACAACATTAGGCAGGTTGTTTATCTACTATGATAATTATTGGGTAGATGCAGGAACAGGTTCAGGGGGAGGAGGCGGAAGTGCCAACTTGCTCAATGTTAATTCAGATATTCTACCTGACCTAGACGGACAGCGTAATATAGGAAGCATAGGACAGCAATTTGCTAGTCTTAATGTAAAAAATTATATTCAACTTAGCACTGCTACAATAGAATTTCAAGCAGGTCAGCTTACTGTAAATAGCCAGCCTCTAACCGGTCCTTCAGGACCTTCAGGACCTTCAGGCCCAAGCGGCGTTCAGGGATTGCTGGGAGGATTAAATTTTACCGTAACTGCGACAGGAGTTGCATCATTTAATATAGACGGCGCAGATGATCCGTCTCTTACTCTGCTACGTGGCTATACCTATTATTTTAATGTAAATGCGCCAGGGACACCATTTTGGATTAAGACAACTCCAGCTACAGGAACAGGGTTTGGTTATAGTAATGGGGTTACTAATAACGGGACTGCTACTGGGACTGTAACTTTTACTGTTCCTACATCTGCTCCTTCTACATTATATTATGTTTCACAAAATTATGGAAACATGCAGGGTGTTATTTCTGTCATTACAAGTAGTGAGAGAGGTCCACAAGGTGTTGCAGGACCACAAGGACCACAAGGTCCGGGGGCTAACCAAGCATTAGATACTACAAGCTCCGTAACATTTGGAGGACTACAGGTTAACGGATCTAGCCTGTTTAATGGTCCAGTAACTTTTCAAACCACTGTCACCTATATAGCAAGCACAAATACCTATTTCACAGATAACTTAATTTCGGTTCATGTTCCTCCAGGGGGAGTAGATACACAATGGACCTTTAATGACGGCTTAGATGTGGGACTGCGTCTTCATTATTACGATGCAGGCTCAGATAAAACAGCGGCTTTGGTCTTAGACAATGCATCGAAGAATTTAGAATGGTTTAACAATGGTATAGAAACTAATGGAATTTTCACAGGAACTTATGGTGCTTTTAGATTAGGATCAATTGAGTTAGTTAGCACATCGTCCTCTCTGTCTTTCAGTGACGGTAGCATACAAACAACTGCATTTTTAGGAACACAAACTCTAGTTAATTTTGCTGTCTCTTCTTTATCATCTTCTTTTGCTGGATCGGCTACAAATGCGACTAATGTAACAGGAGGAACTGTAACTGGTAATGTTCCACAGAACAATGAAAATCAGCTACAAGTAGGATACTTAGTGATTCCACAAATTAGCACCAGCACTGATTACACATTATCATTAAGTGATCAGGGTAAACATATCTATAGCACTGTAGCCAGCGGAATACAAACTGTGACTATTCCTAACAGTTTGACTGTGCCATTTCCTATAGGATCTGCTGTTAGCATAATCCTACGAGGAAACGGGACTATCAATATTTCCCCCGCAGGTGGGGTAACTCTTCTATTAGCAGGAACTTCTGATACAGGCCCCCGATCTTTAACATCAAACGGAATGGCAACTATAATGAAAGTTGAAAATAATGTTTGGTTTGTTAACGGAACTGGATTGATCTAAATGACCGGAATTACACAAATGGTTCTGACACAGTCAGAACCCATTGTTGGCTTTAGAGGTAAAATTGTTAATTCAAATAGTCTAGTATTTGGGGAAACAGCTGGTGAACTTTTATTAGTCGGTGATACCGCTAAAATGTCAAGTCTTAATGTGTCTAATTTACCGGCAATAGGAACTCAACCATTTACAATAGAATATTGGGTAAGATTTAGTAATGTTCAATGGGTTGATGATATTGTTCATGTAAATGGACAAGCCATTATAGGTAGTGGATCATTGCTCGGAGGTCTTGCTATTTTGCATGTCCAAGATGCTATCTATATTAATAATTACCTTATCACTAATAATAGGATAACAATACCATCTCAGGCGATTCCTGGACAAATTTGGCAAGCCTATACTTGGTATCATATAGCTATATGTAGAAATGGCGTAGGACAACTTGCTGCATGGATCAACGGATATCGCAGTCCAGAAAACCTGTTTGAAAACCTTAATAATTATAGTGTTCCTCCTACTCTAATAGGAACCTGGAGGAACGCCTTAGGCGTGGGTGTTACAAATAATTTAATTGGTAAGCTATATAATCTCAGTGTAACCATCGGTTCTACGCTGTATAATTTAAATGATGCTGTCATTCAAATACCTAAATATCCATTATCAACTACAGCGAATTCTAAGCTACTGATGACCAGCCCAACAGGGCAAATTCTCTATGATGCAAGTGCAACATCTACAGTTACTCCTAAAGCTGGAACAGTGACTCAAACAAAGTCAACAGCCTTTAATGACGCTATAACATTGTCAGGGTGCAGGCTAAGCTCGTCTAGTCCTTTTACAGGGAACCAATCAGGAAGTATATTGTTAAATGGAGCCAGTAATAGTTCAGCATCTTTTCCTGGAGATAGTGGCATGTCTTTTGGAACGAACGATTTTGTTATAGAATGGTTCGCATATTCATCGGACAATAACCAATCTAGCAGCCCCTGGTGGTATGGAACCACTGCCAACCCTAGCTTAGGTATTAGCTTTTCTATATCTGGCTCAAATGCTGATATATTACTACATAATGGTGCTACTACTACAACTCTTGCAACGGTAGCCAAGTCTAGCTATTATAAATTATGGACCCATTGGGCTATTGTTAGACGATCTGGGCAAATTTATATTTTTAGGAACGGTTCATTACTAAATGGTGCAGGAGTTGCCTTTACCACTAGTTTAACTGATACTAGCTCTACTTTTACGATAGGTAAACAGGGACCGACTTCCTTGGATTCCGGGGCATTTGGGGGATACCTAACTAATCTACGAATAATTAAAGGTATTGGTGTTTACACAGGTTCATTTACCGTTCCAACATCTAATCTGCAAAGAATACAATCAGCCAATCCTTTTGGAGGAAGTAATACCTTAGGATTAAGATCGGAACACGTTCCCTATTTAATTGTACCATAAATATAGATAATTAGGATAAGATAATGGCATTAGATTTCCCAGCATCGGCTACAGTAGGTCAAATTTATACCGGAACTAACGGAGTCTTATATACCTTTGACGGAATTAGGTGGCGTTCTACAGCAGCAGGAGAAACTGATCCTATTTACTCAACAGGCACTGCTAGCACAATTACAGGAACTAATATTTCCCTTTGGAATCAAGCCTACAATTGGGGTAATCATGCTACTAAAGGATATCTTACATCTACAATAAGCTCTCATCTTCTTCCCGCAGCCAACGCAGTTTATGATTTAGGTTCTACAAGCAGTCAATGGCGTAGTCTATATGTGAGCACAAGCACAATTTATATAGGCGGGACTCCTTTAACTGTTATAGATGGTAATTTAGCAGTGGGAGGAAATTCTGTTAGCCTTGGAAAATTTAAGATACATAGTTCTGTCGGAGGTTCAACATTAGGAACCATGGATAACCCCGATACTGGAGGTTGGGGCGGCTATGATATACGTATTGACTCTAATGGCAATCAAGGAAGCAATGCGTCTATCTATATCCCTAGTGTATCGAATCAAGCAGCTGGAACCCCACTACAGATCTTCAATCAAGGGACCCAAACTAGTATTATACAATTGTTTGGACAAGGTGGTGTGCAGGTCGTTACCGGTATCGGCGGAGGTGAAAAGGTATTTGAATTTACAGATAATGGCGTATTAATACTACCGGATACTAGCACTATACAAAATTCTAATGCGCTATGGGTAAAGGCAGATAACGGCACAAACTCGGCAATATTTAAGGCCAGTCCGACTGGCACTGGAAAGTTTGCGGAGATGACTGCATTCGAAACTACTAGCTCAAGTAATAATAGAGCTAGAGTTACAACACGTTCACAACAACCTGCCCGTGTTGAAATTGGAGTAGAATCAGGAAATATAGGTGAGAAAGTTTGGTATTTTAATTCTGGTGGTTCGATAACCTTTCCAGACGGCACTGATCAAACTTCTGCTTATCCAGGTAGCACATCTACCTTAGTAAATGGAACTTCTACTTTAGAACTGCTTGTTAATGCAGGCCAACCTTTTGTTGTTTTCCCCTCAGCTAATAACACGCAAATACAACTTCAAGGTAATGAAATTAATGCCCTAGATACGGCTACTTTAGTTCTATCCGCTGGAGCATCTGGTATTGGAAGCGTTTACATTACAACATTTAATCCTGCCCCCAATACTTGGGTTTTCGGTAATGATAGTAATTTAACCATACCTGGTGAAATATACGGAAAGCAATTAACAGGCATAGGCGGCACGCCAAACGGTCGTGCTGTAAACATCACTCCTGCTGATGATGCTAGCGATAAGAAATTTAAATTTAGGGTAGACCAGTATGGCGAAACATTTACTCGCGCATACTTAGATCTACCTTCAGCGCAGAATAATAAACAGGTTGCCATATCATTTGCTCACGAAAACAATACCGCAGGTTATATCTTCAATCAAGGTGCTGACACCGTTGACGACGGATTGAACAATGCTTTCAATATATTTTATAATGCTGGAGATATTAAACTCACAGCAATGACAACTGGAACAGGCGTATTTAAAACCTGGAAGTTTGGCCAAAGCGGTGGTTTAACGTCCCCAGATGGAACTACCAGCACTGGTGCTTCTGTC
>Ga0129333_10005081_pt1 | contig 12326 bp, 11 predicted proteins | sample CPB6_08_DNA_FD_94474 | JGI IMG/M metagenome (GOLD analysis project Ga0129333, IMG submission 94474) | Freshwater to marine salinity gradient microbial communities from Chesapeake Bay, USA - CPBay_Sum_0.6_0.8_DNA | ecosystem: Environmental > Aquatic > Marine > Coastal | place: USA: Chesapeake... | reverse complement strand
GTCGCGGTGATGGCGAGCAGCATCAACTTCAACACCGTCTGGTCGAGCATCTTCGAACCGGTGTCGACGTTCGGCCCGATGAAGCGTCTCGCCCGCGAGAGTCACTGGGCCAAGCGCCACGATCAACCCCATCAGGTGATCGGCAGCGACGCCTCGGGTGTGGTGCTGAAGGTGGGCTCGGCGGTGCGTCTCTGGAAGCCCGGCGACCACGTGACGATCCACTGCAACCATGTCGACGATCAGGACAACACCGCGCACGACGATTCGATGCTCGCCGCGAACCAGCGCATCTGGGGCTACGAGACGAACTTCGGAGGCCTCGCCGACCTCTCGGTGGTGAAGGCCAACCAATTGATGCCCAAGCCTCCGCACCTCACCTGGGAGGAAGCGGCGGTGAACGCGCTGTGCAACTCCACCAGTTACCGCATGCTCGTGTCACCCAATGGTGCGCACATGAAGCAGGGCGACGTCGTGCTGATCTGGGGAGCCACCGGCGGAATCGGTGCCTACGCCACCCAGTACGTGCTGAACGGCGGAGGTATTCCCGTGTGCGTGGTGTCGAACGCCGAGAAGGCGCAGATCCTTCGCGACATGGGCGTCGAGGCCATCATCGATCGCAAGGCGGCCGGATACAAGTTCTGGAAGGACGAGCACACGCACGACGAGTCCGAGTGGCGTCGTCTCGGCGGCGACATCCGCGACCTGGTGGGCGAGGATCCCGACATCGTGTTCGAACACCCCGGTCGTTCGACGTTCGCGGCGTCGATGTACGTCGTGAAGCGGGGCGGCACCGTGGTCACCTGCGCGGCGACGTCGGGATTCATGATGGAGTTCGACAACCGCCACTTCTGGATGAGGCTGAAGCGACTCGTCGGTTCGCACTTCGCCAACTACCAGGAGGCGTGGCAGGCCAATCGCCTCATCGCCAAGGGCATGGTGCATCCGGTGCTCAGCCAGACCTTCGATCTCGTCGACACCGGCGAGGCCGCGTACCAGGTGCATCACAACATGCACGAGGGGAAACTCGGCGTTCTCTGTTTGGCGCCCGAAGCCGGCCTCGGTGTCACCGATCCCGAGTTGCGCGCCAAGGTTGGCGAGCACAACCTCACCCGGTTCCGTCGCTCCTGACTCGTCGTGGCAGGCTGAGAAGATGATCCTCACCGAAATCGACCACGTCGCCATCGCCGTCACCGATCTCGAGGCGGCGATCGATTACTACCGTCGGGCCTTCGGTGCCGAGGTCGACCACCGCGAGGTGGTCGAGCGCGACGGGGTCGAGGAAGCGTTGCTGAAGGTGGCCGAGAGTTACGTGCAGTTGCTCACGCCCACCCGTCCCGACAGTCCGGTGGCCAAGGCGATCGAGAAGCGCGGCGAGGGACTGCACCACATCGGCTACCGCGTCGACGACTGTGCGACGGCCTTGGCCGCGATGGTCGCCGCCGGTGCGACGCCCATCGACAAGGAGCCGCGCCCCGGTAGCCGCGGCACCACGGTGGCGTTCATCCACCCGAAGGGATCGTTCGGCACGCTCATCGAACTCGTGCAGGAGTAGTTCGGTCGTCGCGCCGGCTAATCGGCGCGCAACACCAGTCCTTTCAGGTACTCGGCCTCCGGGAACGACAACGGAACGGGGTGATCGGCTGGTTGGCCGAGGCGGGCCACGATGCGCAGATCGCGCTTGGCGTCCGCGGCCGCTCCGGCCACCACCTTGCGGAACAGGTCGGCCGTCACCGCTCCCGAGCACGACCAGGTGACGAGGAGACCACCGGGAGCGAGCAGTTTGGCGCCCAGCAAGTTGATGTCCTTGTAGGCGCGGGTGGCTTTGTCGACCTGGGAGGCACTGGCGGCCAACTTCGGCGGATCCAGCATCACGACGTCGAATTGGGCGCGCCGGTCGCGCAGTCGCCGCAGTTCGGTGAAGGCATCGGCCTCCACCAGTTCGCCGACGTCGACGCCGTTGGCTTCGCCGTTGAGTCGCGCGACGGCGAGGGCTGGTCCGGATGAATCGATGGTGGTGATCGACGCCGCACCGTTGGCCGCCGCCACGACGCTGAACGCCCCGGTGTAACCGAACACGTTGAGAACCCGGCGTCCGGCGCAATGCGAGGCGATCCAGGCGCGTCCCTCGCGCTGGTCGATGTAGAAGCCGGTCTTGTGACCACGCTCGACGTCGACCACGAAGCGGTGATCACCCTCCTTGGCCCACACCCGTTCGGGGAGACCACCACGGACGACCCCGGATCGATCGTCCAGTCCTTCGCGCGATCGACTGTCGGAGTCGCTCCGTTCCACCACGCACGACACACCGGGCAGATCGACCAGAGCATCGGCGAACGTGTCGCGCCAACGGTCGGCGCCGACGGTGTTGCACTGCATCACCACGGTGTCGCCGTAGCGATCGACCACCAGACCGGGCAGATCGTCGGCCTCGGCGAACACGAGGCGCACGGCGTCACCGTCGCGCACGAGGCTCGCGCGTCGGGCCACCGCGGCACCGATGCGTTCGGCCATGTGGGACTCGTCGATCACCGGATCGGGGTCGAACGACCACATTCGGGCACGGATCGACGACGCGGGGCTGTAGGCGGCATGGCCCAGAGGTTCGCCGTCGGCGCTCGAGACCGACACCGTGTCGCCGGGCTGTGGATCTCCGGACACGCGTCCCACCGCACCGCTCATGATCCACGGATGTCGACGCAGCACGCTGCGTTCGCGCGTGGGCTTCAGTTCGAGTCGACCCGTGACGTCCACGCGCTCACGGTAGGTGCCCGAGAGCCTCTTGACGGGTTCTTGACAACCGCGTGATTCAGCCCGGCGTGTCTCAGCCGATCACTTTCCTGCTGGTGCCGGACTTCCCGACAGCAGTGGCAACCAAGTGAGCACGACTCGTCGGGTTCGACCCGGCGACCAGAAGGGACAACCACCATGAACATCCAGAACGACAAGATCCAGAACGACAAGATCCAGGCGACACGACAGGACCGCGGGTTCACCCTCGTCGAGCTCCTCATCGTCGTGGTGATCCTCGGCATCCTCGCCACCGTCACCGTGTTCGCCGTGCGCGGCATCACCGACAAGGGCCAGGAGAGTGCCTGCGACACCGACCGCCGCATTCTCGAGGTGGCCGTCGAGACGTGGTACGCCGACGAGACCACGGCCACCGCGGGCGATCCCACCGAGGCCGGCATGGTGACCGCCGGCTTCCTCCGCGACGAGTCGTCCCTCTTCGACATCGGTACCGCCGGTGCGGTGAACCCGCAGGCTGGTGGCGCCTGCATCTGACGCGGGATCCACAATCGAGTTCCCCATGTCGGGGCCGGGCCGCGAGGCCCGGCCCCGAAATCTTGTGCCCGAAATCGCGAGCGGGGGACGACTCAGGCGGTCGCGGCGGCGTGGGCCCGGCGGGTGGCCGTCTGGGCCACCACTTCTTTCGGGTAGGCGCTCAGCGCCTGCGCATCGTCGAGGGTGAGGTGTCCCTCCACCACGAGGCGAGCCAGGTCCATCTCGAGTGTCTGCATGCCATCGTTCTGACCGGTGCTGATCACGTTGCGCATCTGGCGGGTCTTTCCCTCGCGCACGAGGTTGCGCACGGCATCGGTGGCCATCAGCACCTCGTAGGCGGCCACTCGTCCGCCCCTGCGCGAGGGAAGAAGTCGTTGACTCACCACGCCCTGGAGCGAGCCGGCCAACTGGATCTGGATCTGGTCGCGTCGTTCGGCGGGAAAGGCGTCGACGATTCGGTCGAGGGCCTGCGAGGCGTCGTTGGTGTGCAGAGTCGCGAAAACGAGGTGTCCGGTCTCGGCCAGCGTGAGGGTGATCGAGATCGACTCGAGATCGCGCATCTCGCCGAGCAGGATGACGTCGGGATCCTCGCGCAACGCCGACCGCAGCCCGTCCTCGAAGTTCGCGACGTCGGTGCCAACCTCCCGCTGGTTGACCAGTGCGGTCTTGTGGTGGTGCACGAACTCCACCGGATCCTCGATCGTGAGGATGTGGCACGGGCGCTCCTCGTTGATGCGGTCGATCATCGCGGCCAGCGTGGTGCTTTTTCCCGAACCGGTCGGACCCACCACCAGTACGAGTCCGTAGGGGGCGTTGAGCAGCGTGTTGCACGCCGCCGGGGCTCCGAGTTCCTCGAGAGCCGGAATCCGACCCGGTACCACGCGGAGTGCCAACGCCACGTGACCGCGCTGGCGAAAGGCGTTCACGCGGAAGCGCCCGACTCCGTCGATGCCGAACGAGAAGTCGATCTGTCGGCTGGCGACGAACTCGGCCTCCTTCAGCGGGTCGAGCAACGAGTTCACGATGCGCTCGGTGTCGGCGGCGGTGATCGCGGGTCGGGCATCGATCGGTGTCAGACTTCCGTTCAGCCGGATCATGGGAGGACGGCCGACGGTGAGGTGGAGATCGCTCGCCCCCTCGTTCACCGTCGTGCGCAAGAAATCCTCCAGATCCCGGTCGACGGTGGAGAGCGTGGTGATGGTCATCGGTATCGTCCCTTTCCGATGGGGTCGCGGGGAGTCACGAACGGGAAGCCGCCTCGGTGTTGGCGCTGACGCTCACGGTGGCGGGTGTCGCCGGTCTCCTGATCGGCTCGTTCCTCACCGTCGTCACCGACCGCGTTCCCGATGGTCGGTCGGTGGTGGCACCGGGCTCGGCGTGTCCGGCCTGTGGCCACGGACTCGGGGCCCGCGACCTGGTGCCCGTGCTGTCGTGGCTCGTGCGTCGAGGACGATGCGCGCACTGCGGTGTCGCCATCGGCGTCGAGCCCATCGTGGTGGAACTGTCGACGTCGACAGTTTTCGTGCTGCTCGCACTGCGCTTCGAGGCACTCTGGCCGCTGGCCGCCCACTGCACGTTGGCCGCCGCGCTCGTCGCCCTCACCGTGATCGATCTGCGCACCCGGCGTCTTCCGCGCGAGATCACCCACACCGCTCTCGCGTTCGGTGCCCCGCTGCTCGTGATCGCCGCGCTGGTGGCCGACGAGCCCCGACGCATCTGGACCGCGTTGCTCGGTGCGGCGGTTGCCACGGCCGTGATGCTCGCTCTTCACCTGATCAGTCGTGATTCCCTCGGCGACGGCGACGTTCGACTCAGTCCGCTGCTCGGTTTGCATCTCGGTTGGTGGAATCCCGGTCTGGCCCTGGTCGGCCTCTTCTTCGGCTTCGCGCTGGGCGCGGTGGTGGGTGTCGCGATGATGACCGTCGGACGGGCCGGTCGGCGCACGGCCATTCCGTTCGGTCCGTTCCTCGCGTTGGGCGCGTTGGCCGCACTCTTCGTCGGACAGGACTTCGTCGACGTGGTGATGGTTCGCTGACGTCTCGGTTGCGGAACATCCGTCCATCAGACGCCGTCCTTCACGCCACCCAACACTCCGTACATCGCCGAGACCAGGGCGACGGCGACGAAGCCCACCATGAGGCCGACGCCGATGATCATGATCGGCTCGAACATCGTGGTGAATCGCTTGATGCGGACCTCCAGTTCGGTGTCGAAGTATTCCGATGCGGCCTCGAGTTGCTCGTCGAGGGTCCCGGTCTCCTCGCCCACCTTGAACATCTGGCGAGCCGCGCCGGGGAAGAGCTCGGTGGCCGCCAAAGGTGCGGCGAACCCCGAGCCTTCCAGCATCTCGGCGCGGGCGGTGGACAGACGGTCGCGGTACACCGAGTTGGTGGTGGCGTCGGTGGTGGTCTTCATGCCGTCGGGCAAGGGCACACCGGCCCGAACCATGGCACCGAGAATCCGGCAGAAGCGTTCGAGGATCGCGTACTCGACGATGCCCTTCACCACCGGGATGCGCAGCACGATGCGGTCCTTGGTGCGCCGTCCCTTCTCGGTTTTCACCAGCCAGACGACGAAGACGATCGTCATCATCACGACCCCGAGCGGAATGAACACCAGGTCGGTGAAGAGGGACGCCATCGCGAGCAGCATCCGCGTGGGCAACGGCAGGTCGGCGTTCAGCTCCTCGAAGAGAGGCTCGAATTTGGGGAGCACGTAACCGGCGAGGATCGCGACCGTCATGATGGCCAGCACCATGACGACGCCCGGATACGACAGCGCGTTCACCACCTTGGCTCGCGTCTCGATCTCGCGGTTCAGGTATCCGGCCAGATCGTCGAGGGTGCGGTCGAGTCGCCCGGTGAGTTCGGCCGACCGGAGGATCCCCACGTAGTAGGCGGGGAACACGTTCGGGTGCTCGGCGGCGGCATCCGACAACGTTCCGCCGTTGCGCAGGCGATCGACCATCTTCACGATCGCCCGCCGGAGTGCGACGTCCTGGGTCTCGTCTCCGATGGTCTCGAGAGCCGAGGTGATCGGGATTCCGGCCCGAACGAACACGCCCAACTGTCGGGTGAAGTGCATCAACTCCTTCTTCTTCACCTTTTCCTTGGTGATCTCGAACTGGAGAAGTCCGCGCTTCTCCGCGAGTTTCACCGGATACAGGTTGCGATCGATCAGGAACGAGCGGGCGGCCCCGAGGCTCTCGGCCTTGGTGATTCCCTCGACGGTCGCTCCCGAGGTGTCGATGGCGGAGTAGGCGAAGCGGGGCACGTCGATCAGCCCGCGTACAACGTTCGGACCACCTCGGCGATGGTGGTGGTGTCGTTCTCGACCAACCGGGCGGCCTCGTCGATCATCGGCGACATTCCCTGTCCGATGGCGATGGCCCGCACCTCCTCGGTGGTGGCGTGGGCCACCAACGCGGTGCGCAGTTCGGGGGTGATGCGCAGCAACTCGTACACGCCTATGCGGTCGCGGTAGCCGGTCCCGCTGCAGTCGTGGCAACCGGCTCCGTGGAAAAAGAGCGACTTGTCGGATCCGGGGCGCAGTCGCGACCAGATGGCGAGGTCGTCGCCGTTCGGTTCGTGGGGTTCCTTGCAACTGTCGCAGATGCGTCGCAGTAGCCGCTGACCGACCACGCCGACGACCGACGACGCGATGAGGAAGGCCTCGATGCCCATGTCGAGCAGACGATGAAGGGCGGCCGCGGCATCGGTGCCGTGCAGCGAGGAGAGAACGAAGTGACCGGTGAGGGCCGACTGCACGGCGATGCGGGCGGTGTCGGGATCGCGGATCTCGCCCACGAGAATCACGTCGGGGTCCTGGCGCAGGAGCGCGCGCAACCCGGTGGCGAAGGTGAGCCCGGCCTGCTCGTTGGTCTGAACCTGGTTGATGCCCGGGAACACGTACTCCACCGGGTCCTCGATGGTGGTGACGTTCTTGCCCATCGAGTTGATCTCGAGCAACGACGCGTACAGCGTGGTGGTCTTGCCGGCGCCGGTGGGTCCGGCGCAGATCACCATGCCGAACGGCGAGCGGATGAGGTTCGAGTAGTCACGGTGCGTGTCGTGCGGCATGCCGAGTTCCGACAGCCCGATCATCGAGCGGCGCTTGTCGAGAAGACGCATCACCACTTTCTCGCCGAACACCGTCGACACGGTGGCGACGCGCACGTCGACCTCGCGTCCGTCGACCACCGTCGAGAACTGGCCGTCCTGCGGTCGACGGCGTTCGACGATGTTCATTCCGGCCATGATCTTCAGTCGACTCACCACCGACGCGTGCACCGCCAGCGGGAGTTTCTGGGCTTCGATCAACGTGCCGTCGATTCGGAAACGAATGCGCAACACGTCGTTGAGTGGTTCGATGTGGACGTCGCTCGAGCGCTCCCGAAGGGCGCGACCGACGATCGTGGTGACGAGGTGCACCACCGACGGATCGTCGTCGATTGCCGTGACCGGCGTGGTCCCGGTGGCCGGTGCGGGGATGACGGGCGACGGGACGGAGGGAGAGATGGAGTCCGGAATCGTGTCGATGGAGTTCGCGCTCGTTTCCGGGTCGGGTGCCACCGATGCAGCGTCGGAACCGGCGCGACCGGCGGTCTGCTGTTTCTTGCTCCGACTGAACACATCGCATTATCGGACCAGCCAGAGCGCCGGTGAAGACGTTCGGAGGCTTCTTGACGGTGCCTTGACGGAGGCGTCGGAACATCCGTGACGTCGGCGGGGAGCGCCCCGCGTCACCCGGCCAGTCGAGGCGCCACCACCCCCGCGATGGCGACGTACTGAAGCCCGGCCGCCACCACGGTGAAAGCGTGGAACACCTCGTGGAATCCGAACACCTTGGGCCACGGATCGGGCCAACGGGCGGCCAGGGTGATGGCGCCGAGGGTGTAACACACGCCTCCGGCGAGGATCAGCGAGAACCCGAGCCCGCCGAGACCGTCCCACAACGCGGGCAGGGCGAACACCGCCGTCCACGGGACGACGATGTAGGCACTGGCTCGCCAGCCACGGGGCACGCTCGGAATCCAGTGCAGGATCATCCCGACCACCGACCCCACCCACACGCCGATCACCACCAGCCACTGACGCCAACCGTCGAGACACAAGACGGCGACCGGGGTGTAACCACCGGCGATGGCGAGAAAGATCGCCGAGCGGTCGAAGCGCTGCATCAACGAGCGAGCCGTCGGTGTCCAACGCCCGCGGTGGTAGAGCGCCGAGACACCGAACATGGTGGCGGTGCCCACCACGTAGATCGCCACCGGCACGAACGACTCGAACGGCAGGTTGGGCACCACGAGCAGGCCACCACCGAACACCAGCATGAGCGGGAACGACACGAGGTGCGCCCAACCACGGAGCAGGGGCTTGTCCGTCGTGTCGTGGCTCATTGGTCGAATCCTGTCACGGTTCCGACCGTGTCGACGTCCGCTCCGGCGATGTCGGACTGCTCAGGTGGTCAACGACTTGGCGAGCCGGATCGACGCCGTCGACTCCGGATTCGTGAGAGCCCGCAGAGCGATCTCGTAATCGGGCAACGCGAACACGTCGCCGTCGTCGGTGATCATCACGAATCGGTCGAGCGTGGAGAGGAAGGTGCGGTCGTGACTGACGGCCAGAACGGTTCCCTCGAAGCCGTCGAGTGCCTCCTCCAGAGCCTCCGACGATTCGATGTCGAGGTTGTCGGTGGGTTCGTCGAGCAGCAGGAGATTGTGTCCGTCGAGTTCGAGGCAGAGGATCTCGAGCCGCGCCTTCTGGCCTCCCGACAGCGTGGGGAAGTTCTGGCGGGCGTTTCCCTGCAGTCCGTACCGCGCCAGGGATCGCATGCACTTCTCGTCCTCCACCAGGCGATCGCGGACGATGTCGAGCGCGGTGCGATCGGCGAACTCGGGCCGGTTGTTCACCTGGGTGAACATTCCCACCGACGTGCGCGGACCGAACGAAATGGTTCCGGTGCTCGGTTGCCCCTTGCCGGCGAGAAGATCGAGCAGGTGCGTCTTGCCGGTGCCGTTCGGTCCGATGAGCCCGATGCGTTCGCCGTGATGGATGTCCTCGGAGAACGGTTTGAAGAGGTCGGCGATCCCGACGTTCTCGAGCCGGGCCACCCGACGCGACGCATCGGCCCCGCGCAGACGAACGTGGATCCGTTGATCGGGCACCGGCGGCGGAGGCGGTCCGGCGGCGACGAACTTCTCCCAGCGGGTCTCGGCGGCGTTGGCCTTGGTGGCGTTCTTGAAGTTCTGTGCGGCGCGCTGCTTCATGATCTTCATGTGGTGGAAGAGGCGACGCTCCTCGTCGTTCCACCTCTTCAACTCGTCGCCGAGTTGCTCCTGCCGCTTGGCGCGCGCCTCGGGGAAGGTGGTGTACGAACCGCCGTGCACCCAGGCTCCGGAGCCCTCGATCACCACGATCTTGGTGGCCACCCGTTCGAGCAGCGTGCGGTCGTGGCTCACCATCAACACGGTGCTGCGCGTCTCGAGCAGTTTCTCCTCGAGCCAGCCGCGGGTCGGGATGTCGAGGTAGTTGTCGGGCTCGTCGAGCAGTAGCACGTTGGCTCCCGACGAGAGCAACAGGTCGAGCACGAGCCGTTTGCGTTCGCCACCGGAGAGTTCGGACACCAGGCGACGCGAGAAGTCGTCGACTCGGGTCTTCACGCTGCGTTCGGCGGCGGCGAACCACTGGGTCTCGAGTTCGTAGCCTCCGAGATCACCCCAGTCGGCCAGGGCCTCGGCGTATTCCATGCCGTCGTCGGAACCGAGGTTGCGTTCGGCGCGCGCCAGACGCCGCCCGGCCTCGCGCAGTTGGGGTGGAGCCACCTCGATCAACATGTCGCGCAACGAGTCGTCCGGTCGCGACATACCGACGTCCTGGGTCATGGAGAGCACGGTCCCGAGGATGTTGTGCTCGCCCTCGTCGGCGTCGATCACTCCGGAGAGGATCCGCAAGATGGTGCTCTTGCCGACCCCGTTCGCGCCCACCAGAGCCGCGCGGTCACCGGGTGCCACGCCGAACGAGACGTCGAAGAACAACTGGTCGCCCCCGGGAGGTGCGTAGGCGAGTTCGGACACCGTGATGCTCACCAGCGCATTCTCGCGCCGTCGGTCGCGATTCGGTCGCCGAAGCGACGGTGTGCCGATTCGGCTTCGCTCGTTAGCGTTCCCGGGCGATGAAGGTTCACCTGATCGACGGCACCTACGAGCTGTACCGCCAGCACTTCGGCCAGGCGGTGCGTTCGTCGACGCCGTCACCCAACGCGGCCACGGTGGGTGTGCTCAACTCCACCTATCAGGTGCTGAAGGACGGAGCCACCCATGTCGGTGTGGCCACCGACCACGTGATCGAGAGTTTCCGCAACGACCTGTGGGACGGTTACAAGACGTCGGAGGGCATGGAAGAGGAGATCCTCGTCCAGATTCCGATCGTCGAGGAGGCGTTGCGTTCGATGGGCGTGACGGTGTGGCCGATGGTCGAGTTCGAGGCCGACGACGCTCTCGCTTCGGCGGCCCGGGTCGCCGCCGCCGACCGGCGGGTCGAACAAGTGCAGATCCTGAGTCCCGACAAGGATCTCGGACAGTGCGTGGTGGGACGACGGGTTGTTCAGATCGACCGTCGCAAGATGGCCAAGGACGGCTCGGGCCTGGTCGACGAGGAGGCGGTGCGCGAGAAGTTCGGTGTGCCACCGTCGGCGATCGCCGATTGGTTGGCGTTGGTGGGCGACACCGCCGACGGTTTCCCTGGTCTGGCGGGCTGGGGAGCCAAGTCGGCGGCCGCAGTGTTGGCTCGCTACGGACGTCTCGAGGACATTCCCGATTCAGTGGCCGACTGGGACGTGCCCGGACTGCGCGGAGCCGCCCGCCTCGCCGAGTCTCTGGCCGGCCAGCGTGATCTGGCGCTGTTGTTCCGCAAGGTGTCGACCGTCGTCGACACGGTGGATGTCGGCAAGGTCGACGAGTGGCAGTGGCGCGGGCCGACCGACGATTTCGCCGAGTTCTGCGCCGACCTCGGTGCACCGCGGCTCGCCGAGCGGGTGGCGGGTCTGGCCGCGAGCCGGCTTCGGTGAGGCTCCGCTAGCCTCGAAACAGCGTCGTCCGACCTGTCGGACGAGGTGACGGTCGGGTCCTGTGCAACGGGTTCCCGTGAATCAGGTCAGGACCGGGAGGTAGCAGCCTTCAGCGGATCCACTCGTGTGCCGCAGATCGCCTGGCCGTCACCTCGACCGGCAGGGCGCGTCGGCCTGGAAGGGTGCGAGAGCGGCCGAATCGGCACGCTTGGAAAGCGTGTGAAGTGAAAGCTTCCGTGGGTTCGAATCCCACCCCTTCCGCCATGAGTTCGGTGACCTCGGGGACTTCGTCGGATCACGACGATTTCGTCTCGGCCATGCGGGCCGCGCTCGACCAGGCGCGCGACGCGCTGAACCACGACGACGTTCCGGTCGGAGCCGTGGTGCTCCACGAGGGTCGGATCATCGCGGCGCGTCACAACGAGCGCGAGAACCATCGCGATCCCACCGCCCACGCCGAGGTGCTCGCTCTTCGAGACGCGGCATCGCACCTCGGTCGGTGGCGACTCGACGACTGCACCTTGGTGGTCACCCTCGAACCCTGCGTGATGTGCGCCGGAGCACTGCTGAACGCTCGCATCGGTCGGCTGGTGTACGGCGCGGCCGACCTGAAAGCTGGGGCCACGGCGAGTCTGTACAACGTCTGTGCCGACCCGCGGCTCAACCACAATCCGCCGGTCACCCACGGTGTGTTGGCCGCCGAATCGGCCGCCTTGCTCGAGCAGTTCTTCGCCGCCCGCCGATAACCTCGATAGACGGAAGGGTGCCCGAGCGGCCGAAGGGACACGCCTCGAAAGCGTGCGACGTGCAAGCGTCCGTGGGTTCAAATCCCACCCCTTCCGCCAGTTGGTTCGATGACGGCTCTCGCCGTGGGGCTCAGCAGTCGAGTTGCGAGTCGGGTGCCTCGAGGTCGATGAGATAACTGTCGACGGCATCGTTCACGCACAGGCTGGTGTTGTAGCCCGTGTGTTGTTCGG
>Ga0129333_10005080_pt1 | contig 12327 bp, 9 predicted proteins | sample CPB6_08_DNA_FD_94474 | JGI IMG/M metagenome (GOLD analysis project Ga0129333, IMG submission 94474) | Freshwater to marine salinity gradient microbial communities from Chesapeake Bay, USA - CPBay_Sum_0.6_0.8_DNA | ecosystem: Environmental > Aquatic > Marine > Coastal | place: USA: Chesapeake Bay... | reverse complement strand
TCGAGCAGGCCGAGGATGCCGGCCCGCACGGACACGTCGAGCATCGAGACGGGCTCGTCGGCGAGCAGCATCGTCGGCTCGAGCGCGAGCGCCGCGGCGATCGACACGCGCTGGCGCTGGCCGCCGGAGAGCTCGTGGGGGTAGCGATCGAGGTACAGCTCGGGCGGGGTCAGCCCGGCCCGCTCGAGCGCCCGCCGCACCCGCCCCTCGCGGTCGTCCCGGATGCCGTGGATCTGCAGCGGCTCGAGCACGGTGTCGCGGACCCGGAAGCGCGGGTCGAGCGACTCGTACGGGTCCTGGAAGATCAGCTGCAGCTCGCGGCGGATGGGGCGCAGGGCGCCCGAGCCGAGCTCCGTGATGTCGGTCCCGCGGTAGCGGATGCGGCCCGACGCGATCGGCGCCATCCGCATCGCCGCCTGCGCGGTCGTCGTCTTGCCGCAGCCGGACTCGCCGACCAGGGCCACCATCTCGCCGGCCGCGACGGACAGGGAGACGCCGTCGACGGCGCGCACGACGCCCTTGCGTCCCTGCCGGTAGCGGACGACGAGGTCCTCGATCTCGAGCAGGGTCCCGCTCACGCGCCTCCCTCCAGGTGGCAGTGGGCGAGGTGCCCGGGCTCGGCCGAGCGCAGGGGCGGCCGCGTGGTCGCACAGGGCGCGAAGGCGCGGTCGCAGCGCGGGCTGAACGGGCAGCCGACGGTGGGCTCGTCCAGGCGCGGCGGCGCGCCGGGGATCGACCGCACGGCGCCCGTGCCGTGCAGGTCCGGCGTCGCCTGGAACAGCATCCGCGTGTACGGGTGGAGCGGCGCGTGGTGCAGCTCGCGGGTCGTGCCCGTCTCGGCGATGCGCCCCGCGTACATCACGGCCGCCCGCGTGCAGGCCTGGCTGACCAGGGGCAGGTCGTGCGTCACCAGGACCATCGCGAGCCCGAGCTCGTCGGTCAGGCGCACGAGCAGCTCGAGGATCTGCGCCTGCACCATCACGTCGAGCGCGGTGGTGGGCTCGTCGGCGAGCAGCACCTTCGGCTCGCAGGCGAGGGCCATGGCGATCGCGGCGCGCTGGCGCATGCCGCCCGAGAACTCGTGCGGGTAGCGGTCCTGGCGCTCCGCGCTGATGCCGACGAGCTCCAGCAGCTCTCCCGTGCGCGTGCGGGCGGCGCGGCCCGAGGCGATCCCAGCCCGCTCGAGCGGCTCGGTGATCTGCGAGCCGACCGTCTTGACCGGGTCGAAGGCGTTCATCGCGCCCTGGAACACCATCGCGATGTCCGTCCAGCGGTGCGGGCGCATCGTGCGGTCGCCGCCGGCGAGGATGTCGACGCCGTCGAGGAGCACGCGCCCGGCGACGCTGGCCGAGGGCGGCAGGAGGCCCATCATCGCGAGGATCGCCGTGGTCTTGCCGCAGCCCGACTCGCCGACGAGGCCGAGCCGCTCGCCCCGGGCGAGGGCGAGGTCGATGCCCTGCACGGCGTGCAGCTCGCGCCCGCCCGGCAGGTCGAACCAGACGTGCAGGTCCTCGACGGCGAGGGCGCTCACCGCGGATCCTCCCGGTCGGGGAGGGGCCGCATGCGGAAGTGCCGGCGCAGCAGGTGGCTGACCTTCAGGCGCGGGTTGAGCGCGTCCTCGGCCGCCGTGCCGAGCATGTTGAAGGCCATGATCACGATCGCCACGGCGAGGCCCGGGGGCACGATCGCCCACCAGGCGCCGTACGAGATCGCGGAGCGGTCGAAGGCGTTCTCGATCATGCGGCCCCAGGAGGGGGCGTTCGGGTCGCCGAGGCCGAGGAAGGAGATCGCGGTCTCGAGGAAGATCGCGAGCGCCACCATCAGCACCGTCTGGGCGAGGATCAGCGGCAGCACCTGCGGCAGGACGTGGCGGGTGATGATGCGGACGTGGGACGCGCCGAGGGCCTGGGCGCGCTTGACGTAGGCGCGCTCGCGCACGACCTTGACCTGCGAGCGGATCAGCCGCGCCATGAAGGTCCAGTAGACGAGGCCGATGATGATGATGATGTTGCGCAGCGACCGCCCCCAGATCGAGGCCACGACGATCAGGAGCACGAGGTCGGGGATCACGAGGAAGTAGTCGGTGACCCGCATCAGCAGGTTGTCGATGCGGCCCCCGAAGTAGCCCGAGACGATCCCGATCGTGCCGCCCACGACGACGGCCACGAGCGCCCCGGCGAAGCCGACGATCAGGGTGATGCGGGCGCCGTAGATGAGCAGCGACAGGATGTCGATGCCCGCGTCGTCGAGGCCGAGCGGGTGGGGGTTCGACGGCGTCCCGAAGATCGGCCCGACCTGCTCGCGCGGGCCGTACGGGGCGAGCCACGGCCCGAGGATCGCCACGAGCGCGAAGACGACGAGGATGGCGGCGCCGATCGCCGCCTGCGGGTGGCCCTTGAGGAAGCCCCACAGGGGGATCCGCCGGCGCGTGTCGGCGGTGGCGGGGACGACCGCCTCGGCGAGCTCCTGCGGGCTCATTCGGTCACCCGCGGGTCGAGGCGGAAGTAGAGGAGGTCCGCGATGAAGTTCATCAGGATCACGGACACCGTCAGGATCAGGAAGCCGCCCTGCAGCATCGGGTAGTCGCGCTCGGAGACGCTCTCGTAGAGCTGCAGGCCGATGCCGGGGTAGTTGAAGACGGTCTCGATCAGGATCGCGCCGCCGAGGATGAACCCGAGCGAGAGGAAGATCAGGGTCACGATCGGCAGGAGCGAGTTGCGCAGGGCGTGGCGGCGCACGATCTGCCAGTTCGAGAGGCCCTTGGCGCGGGCGGTGAGGATGTAGTCCTCGCCGAGCGACTCGAGCATCGAGGAGCGGGTGATCAGCGTGTACTCGCCGAACAGGACGAGGCCGATCGTGGCGGCGGGCAGCACCATGTGCTCGAGGCGGTCGACGAGCTCGGGCCACCAGCCGGGGTTCTCGTAGGCGAGGTACGGGTCGGCGATGTCGCTGGTCGGCAGCCCGAGCGGCCCCGCCGCGTAGAAGATCAGCATCAGCGCGAGCCACTGGGTGGGCAGGGAGTAGAGGAGGAGGCCCGACCAGACCGAGGCCCGGTCGGTGATCGTGCCGCGCCGCCAGGCGCTGACCACCCCCAGGGTCAGGCCGAGCGAGATCGCGAAGAGCGTTCCGAGCAGCACCATCGGGATCGTGTTCCTGATCGGCTTCCAGAGCTCGGCCAGGACGGGCTGCTGCGTCAAGAACGAGCGGCCGAGGTTGCCCGTCGCGGTCTCCTTGACGTAGACGAGGTACTGCTCGGGGACCGACTTGTCGAGGCCGAACTCGGCCCGCACCTGCGCCTTGAACTCCTGCGTGCAGCCCTGGCAGCGCAGGGCGGAGGTGCGGTCGCCCGGCGCGAGCCGGAACAGCACGAAGTTGAGGCTGATCGCGACGAGGATCGTGATCAGCGCGAACAGCGCGCGACGGCCGACGTAGGACCAGCCGGCCCGCACCTAGGGGGTCCTCCCCTCGGGCGCGGGCCGGCCTGCGGTGCCTACGAGGCCTTCTGGCCGATGACTTCCCACGGGATCTTCGAGAGGCCCGCGAGGAACGGGTCGGTCAGGTTCGTCCACTGGTCGGTGTACGCCACGATGGACTGCTTCTGCGCGACCTGGATGTACGGCTTGTCGCGGTACAGGATCTCCTGCATCTCCCAGACGATGTCCTTGCGGACCGCCGGGTCGAGCGTGACGCCCTGCTGCGCGTAGAGCTCGTCGTACTCGGGGTTGCAGTAGCCCGTGTCGGACCACGACCCGTACTGGTCGCAGGTGACCACGGAGAGCATGAACTCCGGGTCGATGTAGCCGACCCAGTCCCACATCATGATGTCGAAGTCGAGGTACTTCCAATCGGGCGCGCCGATCGCCTCGAAGGCGGCCGTCGAGTCCATCTTGTTGGCCGTGATCTTGACGCCCATCTGGCCCCAGCCGTCCTGGACGATCTCGAACAGGCGGTCGATGCCCTCCACGCTCTCGGGCAGGATCACCTCGTACTCCATCGTGCCGCCGTCGGGCTTCGTGCGGACGCCGTCGGAGCCCATCGCGTAGCCGAGCTCGTCGAGGATCGCGTTGCCGGCGGCGATGTCGAACGGCTCGGGCTGGATCTCGGTGTTCAGGTACTCGCCCGAGAGCGGCGTGAACATCGTGGCCGCCGGGGTGCCGTAGCCGTTGAGCACCGTGTCGATGATCTTCTGGCGGTCGACGCCCATCGCGAGGGCCTCGCGCACCTTCGGGTCGAGCAGCTCCTTGTTCTTCGGCTTGTCGGGGTTCGAGTTGAAGCCGATGTCGTAGACGAAGGTCGAGTCGCCGATCTGCAGCTGGAACTTCGGGTTCGACGCGTACTGCTCGGCGAGGGTCGGCGGCACCGTGTCGACGGAGTCGAGCTGGCCGCCGTCGAGGGCCGCGAGCATCGCGTCCGAGTTCTGGTACACGGTCACGCCGACGGCGTCGACGAGCGGGGCCTCGCCGTAGTAGCCGGGGTTCCGCTCCAGGATGATGGTGCCCTTGTCGTCGTACTCCTTGATGAAGAAGGAGCCGCCGCCGACCTGGCCGCCCTTGACCGGATCCCACTTCTTGAGGCCCTTGCCCTTGTCGCCGACGAGCGGCTCGAGGACGTGCTGCGGCAGGATGAAGAGCTGCTGCAGCTGGGGCAGGACGTTGGCCACGGCCTTCTCGTAGGTGATCACGACCGTGCTGTCGTCCGGCGCCTCCACGGAGGCGGCGTTCGTCAGGTACGGCGCCATCGTGCCCGCCGGGCCATCGCCGTACTCGATGATCAGGCTGCCGGTGAAGGCCGCGTCCTTCGCGGTCAGCGGCGTGCCGTCCGACCACTCGCCGGGCTTGACCTTGAAGGTCCAGACCTTCCCGTCCTCGGACGTCTCCCACGACTCGGCCCAGTCGCCGACGAGCTGGAAGTCCTCGTCGTACTGGACGAGCGTCGGGTAGGTGTTGGTGAAGAAGATGTAGGAGGTCGCCGAGAAGGCCACGAACGGGTTCGGCGAGTCGGGGCCGGAGGTCGTGCCGAGGCGGAAGATGCCGCCGGGCTTCGCCTCGGCCGCGGCCGTCTCGGCGCCGGTGGCGTCGCCGCCGTCGCCGCCCTGGCCGGGCGTGGTCGATTCGCCGCCGCCGCAGGCCGCGATCGCGGCCGCCAGGACGAGCGTCATGAGCAGTGCGAGGATGCGCTTCATCGGTCTCTCCCTCCCGGAGGTGGCGGTACTCTACCGCGCGGCGGGTCCGCTGTCAGGACCGCGGAGGGAGTGACGGTGGCGGAGACGGTCGCGTTCGGTGCGGTCGGCCCCTTCGGGGCGCCCGGGCAGTGGCTGCGCTGCCAGCTGCACTGCCACACGACGCGCTCGGACGGCAAGCCCGAGCCCGACGATCTCGTGCGCCACTACGCCGACGCGGGCTTCGACGCCGTGGCGATCACCGATCACTGGCTGATCACCGCGGCCGAGGCCGGCCCCGACGGGCCGCTGATGATCCCGGCGAGCGAGCTCTCCGCCTCTCTCGCGCACGTGCCCTTCGAGGCGGACGTCCTGGCGATCGGGATCGACGAGCTGCCCGAGCCGCGCGCGGCCTTTCCGACGATCGCGGACTGCGCGGGCTGGATCGCCGAGCGGGGCGGTGCCGCCCTGGTCGCCCATCCGCGCTGGAGCGCGCTGACCCCCGACGACATCCTGCCCGCCACCGCGCTGCACGGGCTCGAGGCCTACAACGGCAGCTGCGCCCTCGAGCAGGGCAACGGCCTCTCCGACGCCGTCTGGGACGAGGTCTCCGAGCGCGGGCTGCTGCTCGGGGCGATCGCCTCCGACGACGCCCACCGGATCGGCCACCCCGACGGCTCCGACAGCCTGCTCGGCTGGACCATGGTGCGGGCGCGCGAGCGCAGCGCCGTGGGCGTGGTGGAGGCCCTGCGCCGTGGGCACGCGTACGGGTCGACCGGCCCCGCGATCCACCACGTGGAGCGCGTCCCGGGCGGGCTCGAGGTGGCCTGCTCGCCGGCCGCGGCTGTGGGCCTGGCCTCGGGCCCGCGGGACGGGGGGCGGGTCAGCGCCGATCCGGCGCGGGCCGCCTACCGGGCGCGGATCCTCGAGCGCGACGCCACGGGGCTGATCGTGCGCGCGCACCTCGAGGAGCCCGAGTTCTGCCACTGGGGCCGCGTCGAGGTCGACGCGGCGGACGGCGGGCGCGCGTGGACGGGCCCGATCGGCCTGCCCGGCGAGCGGGCGCCGCAGCGCCCCTGGCTCTAGCCCTCGGTGCGGTGGATCGTGTCCCAGGGGATCTTGGACACGTACACGAGGTACGGCTGCGAGATCCCGCCCCAGCCGGGCTGGTAGGCGCGCACGAACTGCGTCTGGGCGATGAAGATGTACGGGCGGTCGCGGTACAGGATCTCCTGCATCTCCCAGACGATCTCCCGGCGCTTGGCCGGATCCGTCTCGGCCGCCTGCTTGGCGTAGAGGGCGTCGTACTCGGGGTTGCAGTAGCCCGTGTCCGACCAGTTGCCGTACTGGTCGCACATCACCGTCATCAGCATGAAGTCGGGGTCGATGTAGCCGAGCCACGACCACATGTGCATGTCGAAGTCGAGGTACTTGCCCTCGGGGGCCATCATCGCGTCCCACGCCGCCGAGCCGTCCATCGCCTGGCCGGTGGTCTCGATGCCGATCTCCTCCCAGGCGGCCTGGAGGATCTCGAACTTGCGGTCCTGGCCGGGGATGTCGGTCGGGAGGATCACCTCGTAGCTCATCCGCTCGCCCTCCGGGGTCAGGCGGATGCCATCGTCGCCCTTGGCGTAGCCCGCCTCGTCGAGGATGCGGTTGGCCTCGGCGAGGTCGTAGGTCTCCGGCTGGATGGCCGGGTTGAGGTACTCGCCGGCGATCGGCGTGAGGATGCTCGCGGCGGGCTTCGCGTAGCCCGCGTAGACCGTGTCGATGATGGCCTGGCGGTCGACGGCGTGGGCCATCGCCTCCTTGACGCGCGGGTCGAGCAGCTCGCGGTGGTCGCGCTTCTTCGGGTTGGCGTTGAAGCCGATGTTGATCACGTCGGGGACGTCGCCGGGCAGGATCGTCACGCCCGACAGCTCCTCGAGCTGTCCGACCACGGTGGCGGGCACCTTGTCGATCGCGTCGAGCTCGCCCGCCTTGAACGCGCTGACCATCGCGTCGGGGTTCTGGTAGACGGTCATCCCGATCGCGTCGACGTGGGGCTTGGGGCCGTAGTAGCCGGGGTTGCGCTCGAGCAGGGTGGTGCCCTTGTCGTCGTACTGCTTGACGAAGAAGGGCCCGGCGCCGACGAGCTCGCCCTCGGCGGCCATGTCCCACGTGTCGAGGCCCTTGCCGCCCTCGCCGATGTGCTGCGAGAAGACGTGGCTCGGCAGGATGTAGAAGGGCTGCAGGTTGGCGAGCGCGGTCGCGCGCGGCTCCGAGAAGGTGATCTCGAGCGTGAGGTCGTCGATCGCCCGGGCGGAGGCGACCCCCTCGATGTAGCCGGCCATCAGGCCGGTCGAGACGTCGGCGTACTGCTTGACGGTCTCGATCGTCCAGACCGCGTCCTTCGCGGTCAGGGGCGTGCCGTCCGACCACTCGCCCGGTCGCAGTGCGAAGGTGTAGACCGTCTGGTCGTCCGAGACGGTCCACGACTCGGCCCAGTCGCCGGTCAGCTGGAAGTCCTCGTCGTACTGGACGAGGGCCGGGTACATCTCCTGGAAGATGATGTACGAGACCTGGTTCGAGCCCACGAACGGGTTGATGCCGTCCGGCGGGTCGGTGTAGCCGATGCGCAGGATCCCGCCCTCGACGATCGCGCCGGTGTCGCCCTCGGCGGCGTCCGTGGCCGCGGCGTCGCCGCCCCCGGCGGTCGGGGTAGTGGACTCGCCGCCGCCGCAGGCCGCGAGGGCGAGCGTGGCGAGGACGAGCAGGAGCAGGCTGGCGAGGCGGCGCGGCATGGGTCCCTCCCGGACGCGGACGCTGCGACTCTAGCGTCTGGCGGGGGCGGCGTGGCGGCGACCACCGCCCCGATACACTGCCCGGCCGATGGACCGACGCGCAGAGCTTGAGGAGCGGACCCGCTACGAGGCCGCCGAGGTCGAGGGCCGGATCTTCGCCGGGTGGCGCGACGACGGCCTCTTCGACGCGCGCCCCGACGACCCGGGCGAGCCGTACTGCATCCAGCTGCCGCCGCCGAACGTGACGGGCAGCCTGCACATGGGCCACGCCCTCAACGGCGCGGTCCAGGACCTCCTGATCCGCTGGAAGCGGATGCAGGGGCGCAACGTGCTCTGGCAGCCCGGCACCGACCACGCGGGGATCGCCACGCAGATGGTCGTCGAGCGCGAGCTGGCCAAGGAGGGCCGGACCCGCCACGACCTCGGCCGCGAGGCCTTCGTGGAGCGGGTCTGGGCGTGGAAGGACGAGACGGGCTCGACGATCATCGAGCAGTACAAGCGGCTCGGCGCCTCGATGGACTACGGGCGCGAGCGCTTCACGATGGACGAGGCCTACGCGCGCGCCGTGCAGGACGTGTTCGTGGCGCTGCACGCGAAGGGCTGGATCTACCGCGACGAGTACCTGGTCAACTGGAGCGTGCCCCTGGCCACCGCGATCTCCGACCTCGAGGTCGAGCACAAGGACGTCGACGACGTGCTCTACGAGGTCGCCTACCCGGTCGAAGGGGGCGGCGAGATCGTGATCGCCACCGTGCGGCCCGTGACGATCCTGGCCGACGTCGCGATCGCGGTGCACCCCGACGACGAGCGCTACCGCGATCTCATCGGACGGCTGGCGACCGTGCCGATGGTGGGCCGGCAGGTGCCGATCATCGCCGACGAGCGCGTCGAGATCGGATTCGGGACGGGGGCGCTGAAGATCACGCCGGGCCACGACCCGACGGACTTCGAGATCGGCCGGGACCACGGCCTCGAGACGCTGTCGGCGATCGGCCTCGACGGCGCGCTCACCGACCTCGTGCCGGAGTGGGAGGGGCTGAGCGCGGAGGAGGGCCACGCGCGCGCCGTCGAGCGGCTGCGCGAGACGGGCGCGCTGCGCGCGGAGCACCCGTACCGCCACAGCGTGGGCTTCTGCCAGCGCTCCGGCGCCCGCATCGAGCCCCTGGTCAGCCTGCAGTGGTTCTGCCGCATGGACGAGCTGGCGGCGCCCGCGATCGACGTCGTCAAGCGGGGCGAGGTGCGCTTCCACCCCGAGCGGATGGCGAAGATCTACCTCGACTGGATGGAGGCGATCCGCCCCTGGTGCGTGTCGCGCCAGCTCTGGTGGGGCCACCGGCTGCCGGTCTGGTTCGCGCCCGACGGCTCCCACGTGGTGCAGGTCGACCGCCCCGAGGGCGAGGGCTGGGAGCAGTCCACGGACGTCCTCGACACCTGGTTCTCGTCGGCGCTGTGGCCGTACGCCACGCTCGGCTGGCCCGAGCGGACGCCGTCGCTCGAGACCTGGTACCCGGGGAACGTCCTCGTCACGGGCCGCGACATCATCAACCTGTGGGTCGCGCGGATGATCATGACCGGCATCGAGTTCGCCGGCGGGATCCCGTTCACCGACGTCTACATCAACTCCACGATCCAGGCCGCCGACGGCCGGCGCATGTCGAAGTCGCTCGGCACGGGCGTCGACCCGCTCGACCTGATCGACCAGTACGGGGCGGACGCCACCCGCTACGGCCTGCTCAAGATGTGCTCCACGCAGGACGTGCGGTTCGCAGAGGGCATGATCGACGAGGGCCGCGGCCTCGCCAACAAGCTCTTCAACGCGACGCGGCTGGTCCTGCTCAACGCCGATCCCGACGCGCGCCCGGCCCCGAGCGGGCTCGAGGCCGCCGACCGCTGGATCCTCGACCGGCTCGCCGCCACGATCGAGGAGGTGACGGCCGACTTCGAGGCGTACCGCTTCTCGCAGGCCGTGAAGGCGCTCTACGCCTTCGTCTGGAACGAGTTCTGCGACTGGTACCTCGAGGCGATCAAGGCGCGCCTCTACGGCGACGACGCGGCCTCGAAGCGTGCGGCGTCGGAGACCGCACTGCTCGTGGTCGAGCGCACGCTCGCGCTCCTGCACCCCGTGATGCCCTTCGTGACGGAGGAGCTGTGGTCGCTCCTGCCGGACCGCGAGGGCCTGCTCGCCCGCGCGCCCTTCCCGGGGACCGACGGCATCCCGCGCGATGCCGACGCGGCGGCCACCGTGGGCGCCGTGATCGAGGCCGTGCAGGGCGCCCGGCGCCTGCGCCAGGACGCCGACCTCGGCCCGCGCGTCGAGCTCGCCGCGGTCCTGCAGGGCGAGGGCGCCGACCGGCTGCGCGCCGAGGCGGGCCTGCTCGGGGCGCTCGGCGCCGTGCGCCTCGTCGATGAGGCGGACGCGGGGCCGGCGGTGCCGCTGCGCGCCGGCACCGCGACCCTGCGCATCCAGGGCGCCGACCTCGCCGACAAGCTGCGCAGCCGGCTGGAGCGGCGCCTCGCCGAGGCCCGCGCCGAGCAGCAGAAGGCCGAGGGCAAGCTCGGCAACGCCAAGTTCGTCGAGCGGGCGCCCGCCGAGGTCGTGGCGGAGGAGCGCGAGCGGGCCGAGCGCTTCGGCCGCGACGCCGCCGAGCTCGAGGCGCAGCTCGCCGCCCTGGGCGGGGACTGACGTGCCGGATCGCGCCGACGAGATCCTCGCCGGGCGCGGGATGTTCGGGATGGAGCTGGGCACGGAGCGCATCCGCGCGCTCCTCGCCCGGCTCGGCGACCCGCAGACGCGCTTCCGGGCGATCCACGTGGTCGGCACGAACGGCAAGTCGTCGACGACGCGCTTCGCCTGCGCCGCGCTCGCGGGCTCCGGCCTCAGGGCCGGCGCGTACCTGTCGCCGCACATCACGGGCTGGCACGAGCGCGTGCTCGTCGCCGAGCCCCTCGCCGACCCCGAGCCGATCGCGCCCGAGCCGTTCCTCGCGGCGCTCGAGGCCGCCGAGGGGGCGGCCCGCGCGGTCGACGCCGAGCGCGGCGGCGCGACGACGCAGTTCGAGCTCCTCACCGCAGCGGCCTTCCTCGCGCTGGTGGAGGCCGGGGTGGAGGCCGCCGTGATCGAGGCGGGTCTCGGCGGCCGCCTCGACGCCACCAACGTCCTCGATGCGCCCGTCGTGGTCCTGACCGGCATCGGCCTCGACCACACCGAGCACCTCGGCGGGACGCGCGAGCTGATCGCCGCGGAGAAGCTCGCCGTCGTGACGCCCGGGGCCGTGCTCGTCGCCGGCGGCATGGACGACGAGATCCGGCCCACCGTGGAGCGGATCGCCACCGAGCGGGGCGCGGCCCGCGCGATGCTGCTCGGTCCGGGCGCCTTCGACGAGGACCTGCCGGACCTCGCCGCGGCCGGCTCCTTCCAGCGCGGCAACGCGACGCTCGCGCTCGGGGCCGCGGCGGCGCTCCTCGGCGAGCGCTTCGACCCGGTCGGCGCGCTGCGCGGCATCAGCCGCACGACCGTGCCCGGCCGGCTCGAGATCGTCGCCCGCTACCCGCTCGTGATCCGCGACGCCGCCCACAACCCCGACGGGGCCCGCACCCTCGCGCGCGACCTGCCGCGCGCCGTCGGCGGCTGCACGCCGGTGGTGGCGGTCGTGGCGCTCCTCGCCGACAAGGACGCCGACGGGGTGCTCGCCGCGCTCGCGCCGGTGGTCGACCGCTTCGTGCTCACCGAGACCGCCTCGGAGCGGGCGCTGCCCGCCGCGCGGCTGCTGGAGCTGGCCGAGGCCCGGGGCCTCGAGGCGGAGGCGGCGCCCGACCCCGAGCAGGCGCTCGCCCGTGCGCGCCACCGCGCCGGCGGCGGGGGCGCCGTCGTGATCTGCGGCAGCCTGACCCTGCTCGCCGCGCTCGGCTAGACGATCAGCCGGCCCACGACGTAGCCCACCGCGTAGCAGAGCGCGATGATCGCGATCAGGAGCGCGATCGCGAAGAGCACGACGGCGGGACGGCCGGTCACGGGCGGATCCTACCGGCCGGGCCCCGACCGGCGCGGGTGCCCGGCACGGGGGAATCCGCGCGCGCAGGGCGAATAGGCTTCGCGGAGAACCCGCGATGCCGTTCGTCCTCGCCGCCGACAACCCGCTGCAGCCCGTCATCGACGTCTACGAGTCGTCGGCGTTCCGCGCGGGCGTGCGGCTCGCCCTGCTGCTCGTCGTGGTGCTCTGGCTGGCGCTGGCCCTGTGGGTGTACAAGGACGCGCGCCGGCGGATGGAGGACCCGATCCTGATCGGGGTCGCCGTGGCCGCGGGGCTGCTGTTCCCGTTCCTCGGGCCGTTCGTCTACCTGTTCCTGCGCCCGCCGGAGTACCTCGACGACGTGCGCGAGCGCGAG
>Ga0129333_10005079_pt1 | contig 12327 bp, 12 predicted proteins | sample CPB6_08_DNA_FD_94474 | JGI IMG/M metagenome (GOLD analysis project Ga0129333, IMG submission 94474) | Freshwater to marine salinity gradient microbial communities from Chesapeake Bay, USA - CPBay_Sum_0.6_0.8_DNA | ecosystem: Environmental > Aquatic > Marine > Coastal | place: USA: Chesapeake... | reverse complement strand
TATTAATAAAATATATACGAATTGTCGCCCCTGATATTATACAATATCTATCAAAACAAAATTTAAATGTTGAATATGTTACGTGCAATGAATCTTGTTATAATGACAAAAACTTTTATTTTGTTAAATGTAATAATTCAGGGACAAATTTTTTAAAATCAGTATTTATGTCATATTTTAAATCACACTATTTAAAAAATTCTAAATTAGAAGATGCCTGGAACAACGATGAAATAATGTATAGAATTATTAAATACCGTATAGGAATTAACAATTCTAATGAAGTATTTGACTTTTCAGTAAAAAATATTTTACGTGGATATCAAGTCAATCGATACACAGTATCTTGGTTCAAGCCGTCGCTCGCAGCTGCAATTTACAAACATTTTTTAGGAAATTTGCAAGCTCCAGCAGTACTTGATCCATGCGCTGGATTCGGCGCGCGTATGCTAGGCTTTTACTCTATGTATCCAAATGGAGTTTATATAGGTGTTGAACCTAATACAGAGACTTTTAATGAGCTAGTAAAATTAAATCAATTGTTAGGTAAAAACAGTATTTTAATTAACGATCGATATGAAAATGTAGATATTTCACAGTTTAAGTATGATATTGCGTTTACATCTATTCCGTATTGGGATACTGAAATTTACTCTAATGATCATACTGTACATTACGACAATTTTGAAGATTGGAAGAAAAAATTTCTAAATAAAATTCAATCTACGCCTAAATTAGTAGTTAACATTCCACAAAAATTGCGTAACGAAATAAATGTGGAAAGCGTATCTGAATATAAATTAATACATAACACATCTCATTTTGACAAGAATTCAACAAGTAAATTTGAATACATTTTAAAATGTAATTAATTTTTATTTAAAATTTAACTTTATAAAGGAAGAAGAAATTCTTCCCTTTTCTTTTGTTAAAGATATTTATATTTAGAGCAATGAAAAGCTATTACATATGTCTAATGAATTAGAAAAGCGGCAAAACTTAGAAAAGCGAAAGCCGAAAAACCCGATTAAATTTACCATTACGCTTAATGAAGAGCAGAAACTGGCAAAGGCGGAAATTTTAAATAATACCGTTACACTTCTTAAAGGTCAGGCAGGTTCAGGTAAAACGTTGTTAGCGTGTCAAATTGCATTAGATTTATTTTTTAATCGCAAAATTGAAAAAATCATTATTACTCGACCAAACGTAGCATCTGCTGAAGATATTGGGTATTTGCCGGGATCTATGAAAGAGAAGATGGACCCATGGTTGGCCCCAATTTACGCAAATTTATACATGTTATATAATAAAGCTGCTATTGATAAAATGGTAGAAAACCAAGATATTGAAATTTCTCCATTTGCATTTATTCGAGGCCGTACGTTTGTTAACGCGTGTGTTATTGTCGATGAAGCGCAAAACGTAAATAGTACGCAAACCGAAATGATTATTGGTCGTCTAGGAATTGATTCTAAAATGATTTTTTGTGGCGACACTGCACAAATTGACTTACGCAATAAAAAAGATTCTGGTATTGATTTCTTTAAAATTTTAGAATCGCGTGTTGAAGGAGTTAAGGTAATTACTTTATTACAAAATCACAGACATCCTATCGTGCCAGAAATTTTAAATGTTTATAAAGAATACGATCGATGAATTTAGAATATTATTTTGCGGAACGAATAAATCAAATAGCCCCTAAATTTGAACTAGGAAAAGTATATTCAAATTTATCTGCATTTGCATTTAATGTAGTTAATGAATCAAAAGTTAAAAAACTTCGAATATTTGATTTTGACGATACTTTAGCTAAAGTCAAAGCAAACGTAATAGTTAAAAATCAAGGTAAAGAAACTGTTTTAAGGCCGGCAGAATTTGCTGTGTACGATTCAAAGCCAGGCGACACGTTTGATTTTCGAGAATTTAATGCAGTTATAAAAAAAGCGGCGCCAATTCAAAATAACATAAAACTTTTAAAAAGTGCATTGAATTCTCCTGCAACTAAAACGACTATATTAACTGCTAGACTCTTAGGATATCCCGTTAAAAAATATTTGAAAGATCAATTCAATTTAAATGTATACGTAGTCGCTGTCGGCGGTAACGATCCAATGAAAAAGGTGCATTATATTGAAAAGGAAATTCAAAAAGGATACAATGATATAATTTTTATTGACGATTCAATAAAAAATGTAAATGCAGTTAACAGCCTCAAAGAAAAGTATCCTTCTGTAAAACTGCAAACAATTCATACTACCGAAGCCGAACACGTTTCTTTATAAAATACATTCGTAAATCGTCTTGTACAAAATCTAGTATCTAAGTATATTATTAAATAGATCGACGATTTCCGAATGTATTTGTAGGAAAATTTAATGAAATAATGTAAATAATAGTATTTACAAAAACTTCATTAAATTACATACGAAAGATATTTATTTTAAAAAGAAATGTCAGCAGGTAAATATTCGTTTGTTATAGAGCAAGGAGCTACATTGAATTTTGAAATTCAATATAAAGATTCTGCCGGTGCTCCAATTAATTTATCTGGATATTCTGGTCGTATGATGATTAGATCGGATTATGCAGATTCCAGTCCTACTACATACATTATATTATCTAGTTCATTGAGTTCAGACGGAACTGGTTTGAATTTTTCCGGAAGCAATGGTAATACTCCGTTAACAAGCGGTAGCATAGGAATTTACATTTCTGCTTGCTCTTCTTCACAATTTACTTTTGATACTGCTAAATATGATTTAGAAATTTATTCCGGAAGTATATGCCCTTATACAGTTCGATTATTAGAAGGGTCGGTTAAATTAAGTAAAGAAGTAACTCGCATCTCATAATGTCTGTAAACGTAAATACTACTACAAATTCAGTTGTAATACACGAGGAAAATAAAACAATAACTGTTGTCGATAATCGATCGAATACATCAGTCGTTGTAACTCAACCAGTGTCTTCTGTAATAGAAGTAGTTACTGCCGGTCCAAAAGGAGATAAAGGAGCTCCTGGAAGCGATGCTGATATCAGTATGTTAGTTACGACGGCGTCGTTTAATGCATTTACTAGCTCATATAACACCGGTTCATTTACTGGTTCATTTACTGGAGTATTATACGGGACGGCCTCGAACTCAACGACTTCTGAAACAGCGTCTTACTATAACGAAACAGACCCTATTTTCACTGCCAAAAGCGCGTCATTTACAACAACAAGCTCTTTTAACGCATTTACTAGCTCCTACAATTCAGGATCGTTTTCTGGTTCATTTAGTGGAAGCATATATGGTACGGCTTCCTACTCCACAAACTCCGAAACATCTAGCTATTCTATTTCTTCTTCTTATTATTCTGAAACCGATCCTATTTTTGTAGCCAAATCAGGAAGTTTTGCTACCACAGGATCAAATGTATTTAGAGGTAATCAAACAGTAACTGGAAGTTTATTTACTTCAGGATCTAATACGTTGGTAGGAAATACTTACATTACAGGATCTTTGGAAGTATTAAATGGAGTTACAGGTTCCTTATCAGGTACCTCAAGTTGGGCAGTAAACAGCAATAGCGCTTCTTTTGCGGTTAGTTCGTCAAAGGCAGAATCAAGCTCATTTGCAACAACAGCAATAAGTGCAACTACTGCAGTAACAGCATCAAGTATTCTAGGAGGTAAGGCAACTCACATTCCATATTTTATCACAGACACGACTCTAGCAACTAGTTCGATATATCAATCTAGTTCTTCAACAGTTATTATAAACCAAGATAATGCCACTACAGAAAACCCAGAAGCGCTATACGTTTGGCAACCTAGTCCTACATCATTCAATGTAATTAGTGGAAAAGGAAACTTAAACAACTATTTACAGCTCAACATACAAAACACCAATAACGGAGTTTCAGGATCTTCGGATGTAGTTGCAACTGCTAATAATGGAAATGAAAGCAGTAACTATATTGACATGGGTATTAACAATGAAAATTACAATCAAAATTTCATTGGTAATGCTAACGACGCTTACGTATACTCTACCGGAAATCATCTGCACATAGGAAACGTATCCAACCATCCTGTACAGATATTTGCTGGAGGCAGTGACACAGACGCTTCAAGAAAATTACAAATAGATCCAGGCAATAATCACCAATTAACCGGGTCTTTAGATTCAACCGGTCGAATCAAAGCACCTTCATTTACCGGATCGTTACAAGGCTCTGCCTCATATGCAGAATCTTCAACTTCATCTTCATACTCCACAACTTTAGGAGCTAGTTTATCACAGCCAGCAAACAATCAAGTTAGATTGTTGAGTAGTCAAGGGTCTACATTAAGTACTGCAACTATTAATAATGTAGTATCAGCATCTCATGCAGATCAAGCTTCAACAGCAGATTACGCAGCAACTGCTGGAAATGGAGGAGTAACTCAACTAATAGCCGGATCTGGAATTACTCTACTACCTTCAAGCGGGCAAGGTGCAGTTACTGTAGTTTCTTCAGGTGGTGGAGGAGTAACAATTATCTCTGGATCACTGGTCACAGGATCGTTTATTAACGCCACTTCTTATACATTTGATCACAATCTAGCTACTAGAACACCTATTATAACAGTATTTGATTCCAATTACAATCAAATAATACCTGAGAATATTCAATTAGTTAGTACTTCTAGTGCCGTAATCACATTTCCAACTCCAGAAAGTGGATTTGCTATTGGATCAACTGGTGGTACTACCGGAACTGCACTATCTTCTTCATATGCGCAGTTTGCTACATACGCTAATACAGCATCTTATTATATAGAAACAGATCCTATATTTGTAGCCAAGTCAGGTAGTTTTGCTACCACAGGATCAAATGTATTTAGAGGTAATCAAACAGTAACTGGAAGTTTATTTACTTCAGGATCTAATACGTTGGTAGGAAATACTACATTAACGGGAAGTTTAAGTATTAGTGGGTCACAGACCTTTAATGGAGTGTCTGCCTTTTATGGAAATCACACTCTTAGTGGAAGTAATACCATTACCGGAGATACCATAATGAGTGGAAGCATTGTAGTAAGCGGATCTTCAGATTTTAAAAACAGTACATTTATTGTTACTGGTTCTGCATTTTTTAAAGGAACACATCAAGTTAGCGGTAGTACTGCAATAACCGGATCGTTTAGTGTTAGAGACGGAGATATCAACATAGTAAGCGGATCTTCATTTACAAGATGGGGAAATAAACTATTTAACTACGGACAATTTTCTGATACAACTACACAGTCTGGATCTGCTAATACTGCGTATGCAATGAAGTTTAATACAACAGATTTTGCATTAAATACTAGAATTGTTAATGAAAGTAGAATAACAGTAGATAATACGGGAATATACAACATACAATTCTCAGCTCAGTTAGGCAATACTGCAAACACATCAGTTGATTTTGATATATGGTTTGCATATACCGGAAGCAATATAGCAAACTCAAACACGCAGGTAACCTTAAACAAAGTACCTGGCTCGACTGGTAGATTAGTGGCAGCATGGAATGTTGCAACCCCTATTCAAGCCAATGATTATATAGAAATATATTGGAGCTGTACAGGCGCAACCGGTCAAATACAATCATCTCCTGCCGCAACTGGTCCTACTAGACCAGCAATTCCATCCATAATAGCAACACTGACACAAATTGCGTAAATGAAAATATTTCAGCCCACCATAACAGGATCGTTTGTAGTATCAGGCTCAGCTACTATTATAGGTTTAACTACCTCGTCAACTGCATTAGTAAATGTATTAATGATTAGCTCATCCGGTCAAATATTTACTACAGCATCATCAGCAATTGGAGGAGGGGGAGGCAGCGGAGCTGGATTTCCTTACAGTGGAGATGCAGTAATAACTGGATCTTTGTTAGTAAGTGGAAGCGGAATTACGGTAACAGGATCATTAAACGCTACCAGCATAACAGGGTCTTTGTTTGGTACTTCTTCCTGGGCAAACAACGTAATAACAGCTCAAACAGCGTCATATAGCAATAATTTCACTATAGGAGGCACTTTAACCTTTGACTCTACATTAACTGACTATAATCAATACAATTCAACCGTAGTCGGATCAAACAACTTGTTTACTCAATCAACTGGTTCCTATAAATCGGCATTTGGAAAGTACACATTATTTAATGGTTCAAATGCACGCTCTGGAGAATTTGTTACTGTTTGGAACGGGACAACAACTTCCTATTACGATAATTCAACAACAGATATAGGAAATACTGCTGACATTGCTTTTTCTTCTGCAGTAGTTAGCAGTGATATTCAAATAAATGCAGTAGCCGCCACATCTGGCTGGACCGTAAGAATGTTAATAACTTACATGTAAGATATTTATTATTGTACATTAGTTGGAAAGTGAAAACTAATTTAATATGGCAAATGAATTTGTAGTCCGAAATGGGCTAATCGCACAAAACAATTCTATTATTACCGGATCATTAAACGTGACCAATGGTATAACCGGTTCGCTGTCAGGCACTGCTGCAACAGCATCTTATGTATTAAACGCAGTATCAAGCTCTTTTTCAACCACTGCAGCGACAGCTAGTTTAGCGCCTAGTTATGTGTTAAATAGTTCAACGAGTTCATTTGTAACTACATCACAGACAAGTTCATTTGTAACTAATTCACAGACAAGTTCAATGTCCGTTGCAACAGCATCATATGCGTTAAATGCAGCATCTTCCATACCGCTTTACCCTATAAACCTATTTAACTACTATAATTTTATTTAACATGAAATATCCAGCACCTGACGGAACAATTATTGAATCCTCTCCTGATCATCCTGTTACTCATCAATGTGATGCATACGGGCTGCAAGATGGTATTTATGAATCTTTCGAAACGACATCAAATTACTATGGACTATGCCAAATACGTATAGTTAGAGAGGTAATTAATGGAATCATGACTATTACCGTTACTGAAAGAACACAGCGAGAAATTGAAGATTATATCAAAAACTTAGAATAATATGGCAACTAATACAGCAAACACAAGTCCAATTTTTACCAATGCAGGTAATTTCACTCCTGCAAGAATATCCGGGTCTAATACTGCCTCAGATGGCTCAGGAACAATTTATACAGTTGTTAGTGCCGGCGTAGATGGAACGCGCGTAGATGGAGTAAGATTTCGAAATTCACAAATTGTTGCTTCAGGATCTTCCGCTATGATTCACAGAATTTTTCTTTCAGATACAAATGGAGCAAATTATCGTTTGATCGGAGAAATTGCAACTGCTGCCGCTACAAGAAACACTACGATTACAATTGGCGCAACTCAAATATTCACTTTTGATCAGCCAATCATTATGAGCTCAGGATCAAAAATGGCAGTTGCGCAATCTCTTTATGGAGGCGTTCAAGATCAATTCGACGCTTTAGCTTACGCAGCAAACTACTAAAAATTAGTTTCTGATTAATGCCAACAAGAACCTGGAGAGGAACAATAGACAGTAACTGGGGAACTGCTGGTAACTGGGCAGAAGGAGCAGTGCCTACCAGTGCAGACGATGTTGTTTTTGATGCCAGTTCACCGGCATGCACAGTAAACTCAACAAACCGAGTTTGTCTTTCCATCACCTTTTCTGCGTATACCAATACCATTACCATGTCAAACAACATTACAGTTGGTGCGGCTACTGGTATCATATTTATAACTCTTGGAGCTAGTATGGGTATTGCTGGGTCTGGACAGTTAGGGTTTTCTGGTCAGGGAAATGCTACTCTGACAACAAATGGTCGTACATGGCCTAATCAATTTAATTTTTTAAATGCAAATGCGTCAAATGCTACTATAACCTACACGCTTAATGATAATTGTACATTCGATGGATTATTATCCATTAGTGGAGGGGCTACTACTGGACGAACAATAACTTTCACATCATCTGCTGCAAGAACCATTACCTGTAATGCAGGAATTACTTCAGCGACAAATGCTAATTTTCGTGCCAGTGGATTTACCATGACTTTTAAAATCACATCAGGAACAATAAGTCTTAGTGCAGGAATAGCACACGGAATAACCATGGATATTGATGGTGGTGCAAACACAATAACCTTTTCGGCAGGATCTCAATACATTGGATATGCTACCACAACAACAACTCCAAGTATTTGCACTTTAAAATACACAAGTGGCACGGTAGTAACAACGGGCGCAACACTTTATGGCGGTACAGTAAGATTTGAAGGATTAGATGACAATGTAATTTTTCCTGCTGCTGAATTAGGTGCTTCTGTATCAACTGTGGCAACTAATACTATAAACATACCCACAGGAAATTGGTTGAAGATTACTGGTTTATACACTGCAACTTCTACAACATTTACGGGTGGTGGACAGATCTATTGCTATAGTTTGACACATTCAGGACTTGTAGGCGGTCCAGTAACAATAAATTTCTGGGGAACAGGAACATTAACAACCACTTCAAATGGCACAATTGGTGTAACTGAGGTGAAGTTTGACACAGGGGCAGAGGGGTTAACAACTCTTGTTGGAACTAATGTTTTCGGGTCGACTACTACCGGCGCAACAAATTTCACAGTAGTGAGCGGCAACGTGCTTTCTACTGGTACTGTGGTATTTGCAAGTGTGAATAACGTTTCTACTGGAGTCTCCGACCCCACTATATCTGCAAACAATGCAAGTTTTAATAATGTAGATTTTTCAACTGCAAGTGCAGGCAGGCAAATCAACTTAACCACAGATTTGTTGGTTAGAGGAAGGCTTTCGTTTGGCGTTCAAGTTGTGACTAGTAATGTAACTCTTACTTTGGCATCCACATCGCCAGTTAATATAAATGTGCAAGGCTCTCTTTTAATAGGAGCTGGACAAAATACCTTTACTATAACATCTTCGGGTGTTGTAGCAAGATTGATTGGACAAGGAACATGGAGTATGGCATCAGTTGCAGCAAGCACTTCTTTTATATTACCTTTAGTGATTGATACCCCCGACACCATTACCATTTCAGGAACTGTTCAGAAATCAGGCAACCTAACTCACACAAAAGGAAAGGTAATTGCATCCACTGGAAGCATACTTAGATGTACAGGTGCTGGATTTGTAAATGTGCACAGAATTGCATTTGCCACAGTTACTTTAACTGGAAACATTACCATGAACGAATTTTTTTGTGGCAAGCCAGGACGATTTTGTACTGTTAATACTTCAACTGGCTCAAATCTAACAGTTACTTTTACTGATGGATTTCAAAAAGTCGCCAGATGGGTTAGGCCGCAAAACATAACAATCACAAACAGAGGACAATTAACTATTATGTCCAGAAATGGTAATAGAAATTCAACAAACATAGGACTTCTCTATTTTGAAGGCGGTGTACCGTTTGGAACATCGAGAAACAATCCTATTACATATCAAGCGTCAAATTGTTTTGGAATCGCAGATAATCCAGCAGATCCAAATTTCTTTTAACAGGATTTGATACATACTACATATTTATAAGAAATGTAAGTATGGAAATTATTCCGATTTATCCAGGCTCTTCATCATTTTATCCCGGCTCAACGCCATTTGGATTTTTTGACGACGATTATACGTTTCAAGATCATGCAGATAAAGTAACAGGTTGGTGTGCAAATCGTTTAGGATATCCTATTAACGATGTTGAACTACTGCCAATACATTTTTACGCCTGCTTTGAAGAAGCGACTTTAGAGTATTCTAATCAAGTAAATCAATTTTCGATTCGAGACAACATGATGTTGTTGCAAGGCACTCCTACCGGATCTAATTTAACTGGCAAACCTGTTAATCCTTCATTGAATCGATTAATTGCAATTTCAAAAAATTATGGTACAGAAGCTGGGTCCGGTGGATACGTTACTTACAAATCTGCTTCTATAGATGTTAAAACTGGTCAACAAGTATACAATTTAGAAAATTTATCGTATGAAGTAGCGTCTGATTCTACAAAGACCATTGAAATTAAGAAAATTTATCACACTACTCCTCCTGCAATTATACGATACTTTGATCCATTTGTCGGTACCGGTTTAGGATCGCAACAACTTTTAGAAAATTTTGGATGGGGTAATTATTCTCCCGGAGTATCTTTTTTAATGATGCCAGTATACGCCGATTTACTTCGACTTCAGGCTATTGAATTTAATGACTTAATACGTAAGTCTGGGTACAGTTTTGAGCTTACCGGAAATAAATTAAAAATACTTCCAATTCCTACATACGATTATAAAATTTATTTAGATTATATTACTACTGAAGATCGAAGTGCTTCTACTACAAATGTAGCTTCTACAGTCGGAGACTTTTCAAATGCTCCATATGAATTACATCGTTATTCATATATTAATCCGGCAGGTAAACAATGGATTTTTAAATATACTCTCTCGCTTTGTAAAGAAGTTTTAGGCAATATTCGTAATAAATATTCGTCTATACCTATTCCAAATTCCGAAGTAACTTTGAATGGAGCTGATTTAATATCGCAAGCTCAGACAGAAAAAGAAGCGTTAATATCACAGCTTCGTGAAAATTTAGATGCAGTATCCAGACAAGCTCAATTAGCTAAGTTAACTGAAGAATCTGATAACATACAATCGCAATTGAACAAAGTACCAATGCCAATTTACATAGGAGCGTTAGTGCCATTGTTAATGTTAGCAACTGCATTTTTAATTTAATGTTTAATTTGTAATAAAGAATTATAATGGCATTATACGGTAGTAAACGAGATGTAGCTTTATTTCGCAGTTTAAATAAAGAACTTTTACACAGAATCATTGATACTGAAGTATTAGCATATAAACTGAACTTATCGTCTACGCAAGTTAACATATACGATGAAAGCGATACTAAAGTATATAACGAGCCTATTTTAATTTACAGTTTAATAACTTTAGACGAGCAGCAGTGGACATCTGAAGATTATGGATCAGATGTCACGCAAACTTCAACGTTTGCCTTTTTGCGAGACGATTTAATAGAAAAAGATTTTCGTCCGGAAATTGGAGATGTAATTGAATATCGATCTAGATTTTTTGAAATTGATTCTTTAATTGAAAATCAAACTGTAGTAGGTAAAGATCCTGACAGTTCATTTACCGGTCCAAATTTCGGATACAATGTTTCTATCATTTGTCAAGCACATATGACACGACAGTCTAAACTTAACATTGTTAAAACTCGTTTTGGTAACTCTGTCTCAATTAACAATTCAACATTGCCTAACAACTTGTAATGAAGCCGGATAAACCAAATCGAACAGAATCTACGTTTACTTCAAATGAAGAAGTAAAACGTTTAGCAGGGCAATCTAATTTAAAGCGCCCGATAAAGGATATTTCTATACAACTATATGATGTAGATTATGCAGTTAAGTGGCATCTAGAACAAGTAGTTAAGCCTACAATAACAGAAGAAAATACAGTAATTACTATACCAATACTTTTTACTGCCGGGGAAAAATGGGCATCGGCTCAGCGAAATGGATTTTTACGAGATAATCAAGGAAAGCTATTAACTCCTTTGATTATGATACGAAGAAATTCCGTTACTAAAAGAGAAGACATACAAGATTTAAAAGTTTTAGAAACTTCAGACGCGAGAATTCTTTTCGAAAGAAAGTATACTACTATTAATCGGTACGATCGATTTTCTTTAATTAATAAACCGACCAGAAAAGAGTATTATTCAGTCGACGTACCAAAATACGTGCAAGTAGAATATGAGCTTTTAATTTGGACTAACAACAGTAAACAGCTTAACGATGTAGTCGAGCAACTAATTTGGTTTGATGGTAAGGCATTTGGAGATTCACATAAATTCATTACTCATATCGACCCGCCCTCGTTTGATATAATTAATTCAACCGGAGAAGATAGAATTGTTAGAGCTACAATGTCTATGCGAACTAAAGCATATATTTTAAATACGCACGGGCCAAACGCCCCGACTTTGTATAGGCTTAATCCGGCTAATGCAATTATAGTATCTACCGAAACAGTAGTCGACATTAACAACTTACCTACTGGAAGTTTTACCAGATAATTTAACTTTTTATATTTATTTTTGTAAATGGCAATTTCAAGTTTAGGACCGCAATACGTTTCAGCTTCGTGGACAGGGCTGCTACAATATTCATCATCCGGAGAAATTTATACCGGGGATGGTACTAAAATAATTACACTTTCAGTTACTTCTTCAGGAAATGGCTCTTCTAGCGGCGTATATGGTGGTACTTCTCCAACTACGACTACTGTAGGAGGATTAACTACT
>Ga0129333_10005078_pt1 | contig 12329 bp, 9 predicted proteins | sample CPB6_08_DNA_FD_94474 | JGI IMG/M metagenome (GOLD analysis project Ga0129333, IMG submission 94474) | Freshwater to marine salinity gradient microbial communities from Chesapeake Bay, USA - CPBay_Sum_0.6_0.8_DNA | ecosystem: Environmental > Aquatic > Marine > Coastal | place: USA: Chesapeake Bay... | reverse complement strand
TCAAAGATATTGAAAAGTTCTTTGAAACAATGCCCAAACTATCTCATAAAGTTACTATTAAAAATCCAAATACTGAAGTTGAAAGTGAAGTTGTTCTTGAAGGGTTATCAAGTTTTTTCGCGTAAGTATGAGTCACATGGACTTGGAGAGTTACTTCAAGTTAAATTTTGCCCTGATTCAATATCATAAATGGAGTCTTACTGAAATTGAAAATATGATGCCCTTTGAAAGAGACATCTATACAATTTTATTAAAGCAACATATAGAAGAAGAAGAGCAAAAAGCACAACAGAGAGCAAATGGTTAGTAATCCAAGTAACAAAGTAAAAACCGAAGCAATCGATGAAGTAATTTTACGGTTACTTGGATTAAATCCTGGCGTTGAATTAGATTATCAGACTTATTTTAATATATTAAAAAAGAAATTAGCAATTGGAAGATTAGTTGGTAAAGAACTTCCAAGAGAAGAAGACGAACTTTTAAGGGAAGAACTTAAAAAAGTTCGTGCAATAAAAGATAAAGGATTAAGATTTAAAGTTAAGACATCAAAAGCAAAAGTTTCTGCTGGTACTACTGGTGCTGGTGTTGGTGGAGCATCGCCAAAAACAGGAGCAATTGTAAAAGCAAAAACTACAAAGATAGTTCCTCAAAAAATTATACCAACTAATGTAAAAGATGTTACTGAGAAGAAAGAAGAAAGTGTAGGTGGTTTCAATCAGATCAAAAAAACCCTAAATTCTATCTTAGGTGTTTTAGCATCAAAGTTTAAGTTTGATAAGAAGCAATCAGATCAAGAAAGAAAAGAAAAAGAAACTGAGAAAAGAGGGAAAAGAGAAGCAGGTCTTGAAGGATTTAGAAAAGGTATCTCTGCGATCTCTGGAGCAGCAAAGAAGATGCTTGCTCCTTTTCAAAGTATCATAGATCGTATCTGGAAATTTATATTCTTCACTTTACTTGGTAGAGCATTTACTCAGTTGATGGGTTGGTTAGGTGACCCAGCAAATAAAAAGAAAATTCAAGTTCTCGGAAGATTTTTAAAGGACTGGTGGCCTACACTGCTTGGTGCAGCTATTCTTTTCTTTACTCCTTTTGGTAAATTTGTTAGAGTAACTTTAAAAATAGTTGGATCTTTTGCTGGTAAATTAGTAAAGTTAATACCAAGAATAGCAAAAGCAGTTGCTGGACTAGGAAGATTTGCAGCCGCTAATCCATTAGCAACTTTAATTACAACAACTGCTGTTGCTGGAACCATAGCAAGAACAGGGGAAAGAGAGAGATTAAAACCAGAACTTGATAAGCAAAGAGAAAGCGCAGCGGCAACTCAGAAAGATCCTGGAGCTCCTTGGTATAAGAAACTTGGTGGATTTTTCGCTCAACAAGAACTAACAACAGGACAACAACAGCAGGGAATTGTTGCTCCAGTTCCAGGAGCAATGTTTAATGCTGGAGGAGAAGTACCTAAACTATCGACTGGTTATGATGGTATAGACAGCACAACAGGACAAAAAGTATCTGGATTTGGTCCTGATACTCAGATGATTATCGCTCAACCAGGCGAAGTTGTAATTAATAAGAAAACAGTTGATGCTGTAGGTGCTGGTAATCTTCTTGCTTTAAATCGCCAGTATGGTGGTTCAGGTGCGAATAAACCCAAGATGGGTAAGATGTATAATACTGGTGGTATTGTTGGTAATATTACACCAGAAAGTTTAGAAAGAACTTATATACAGGGACAAAAGTCTGGAATGAATCCTGATGCATTAAAAGCAATCGGTGATGAAGCATTTTTACTTAAGAATTTTGGTGTCGGCGGAACCTGGAAAAACTTCAAGGGAAGCGGTGCTTCTGATATGAGAGGAGAACCACTACCAAGAAATCAAGGTGGTGGTATTGTTGGTATGCAGGGTGGTGGTAATGTTCAGGTAAAAATTGGAAGTCCAAAGATGACTTCTTCTCGTTCTGCCTGGGATGCACTTAATAATGCTAGGACGCCATTAAAATATTCTATAGGAGACGCAAGAAAAAGATTATTTGATTTGGAAGGATTCAAAAATAGAAATATTGATAATAACGTAAGACCTTGGTGGGAAAGAATTAATCCTTTTAGAGATAAAAGAACTTTTGCTGATAAATTACCGGGCAAACCAATAGAAAACTATAGAATGCCTGGATTTGATTTAAGAGAATGGAGTGATTTAAAAAGTTTTAGAGAAAGTTCATATCCATATAACCCGAATCCAAAAAGTCCAAAAATTAAATATGCTCCTGGTGATAGATATAGAAGACCTGGAATTGATAGACCACTGATGCTTCAAGGTGGTGGAGAAGTTACTGCTGAGAGTTTAGAAAAAACTTATATTCAAGGACAAAGAAGCGGAGTAAATCCAGAGACTTTGAAGGCAATCGGCGACGAAGCATTCTTACTTAAGAATTTTGGTGTTGGTGGGACTTGGAGAAACTTTAGGGGAAGTGGTGCTTCTAATATGAGAGGAGAACCATTACCAAGAAAGCAAGGTGGAGGACCAATCCGTGGCTTAGTCAAGGAAAATAGTGGATTTAATATTCGCGGAGCAACTGCAGACAGACAACTTACTGGATTGCAACCAGGCGAGTATGTTCTTCCTGTAGATACTGTATCACGTCTTGGAACTTCTTTAATTGATAAACTTGTTGCTATGACTGATAGTAACTCCAATCCAGCAAAAGTTGGAATGAAATCCAAGAATGTACCAAACATTACTCCTCTTTCTAGAGGTGGTAGTGGTGGTATAATGACCCTCCCACCAATCGTACAATCTGCATCTGGATCTGGGAATGCAGGGAACTCTTCAGGTGCAGGTTCAAGAGCACCTGTGTTCCCTGTAGTTTCTGTAAGTGGAGCAAGACAAATTGCAGAAACCGCAAGCATTCTAGGAATAGTAGGATAGTACAATGGCGAAAATTACAAACCCATCTAAGTTACTTCCATCAGCAAAGTCCACATCAATCACTAAGATTGGAAAGTCAAACTTTACTAGTCCTCTTAAGATCTCTAAAAAAAGTACTTCAATAACAAAAGGATTACTTGGTGAAAGTAATCAAAAAGATGCAGTAGATGTAAACAATAAGTTAGTTAAGGTTGAAAAGTTTTTCCAATCGGATCTTTTAGTATCTAAGAAAAAATCAGAAACCAAAAGAAAAGAAAAAGAGAAAGAAGAATTTAAAAAAGAAGAAGAAAAATTAGAAGCACCGAAGGAAGCAAAGAAATTTAATCTACCTGGTCTTTCCGTTCCAGGAATGAGTTTCTTGGATAGAATTAAAAGGTTCTTATTTTTTACTGCTCTTGGTTGGTTATTTACTAAGTTCCAAGATCAACTTCCGAAACTTCTTGGTGTAGTAAAACTCATTAGTGGAGTTTATGGTGTTGTAGAGAATACATTTAAGTTTCTTCTTTCATCTTTTGTTAGTTTTGTTGAACGTGGATATGATGCTTATGATAAGATAAGAGGAATTGCAAAGAGTATTGGTGGAGATAAAGCACAGAAAGATTTTGATAATCTATCAGGCAAGCTAAACGAATATATTAACTATGCTCTGATTGGTGGAATGGCTCTTACGGGAGCGATTGACGCTTTTGGTAAAGAAATTAATAAAGGAAAAGGTGGTAGAACATCTCCTGGCCGTGGAGCATCTAGTGGCGGAAATATTGGAATTGGTGGTAAGGGTGCCGGAAGAAGCAGAGTAATTGATCCATCTGTTGCTAGAAGATACGCAGACAGATACGGAAGAGGTTCTGCGACTAGAAAATTTGGTAGTGAAGGAGTTAGATCTTTAGGTGGAAGATATGGAAGATCTGGAGCGACCAATCTTGCTAGAAAGGGTGCTGTCTCCTTACTTGGAAAGGGTGGTACTAAAGCGGTACTCAAATTTACTAGACCATTCCTAAAGCGTTTACCTTTAATTGGTGCGTTGATTGACTTTGGTCTTTCTGTTGCTATGGGAGAACCATTAGGTAGAGCAGCATTTAAAGCAATAGGTGCTGGAATACTTGGTGCTATTGGTACTGGATTTGGTGGCCCTTTAGGTGCAATTATCGGTGGATTTGCTGGAGATTGGGCTGGAGGAAAACTCTATGATATTTTCTTTGGTAATAAAAAACCACAAGGAAAAGTTCAGAGAACGCAAGGTGGTGGTTCAGTAACAAGAGGTGGAAAACCTCAAGGTCGTGGTCCATCTAGAACACTTAAGATTTCAAAAAGAAGACCACCAAAAGTTAAACCAAGGCAATCTCAACCAGGAAAAGATGTTGGCGGAAAGAAAAAAATACGCGAATTATATCCAGACCCATCAGTAAGAACTGATATTGAAGGAGAACAGAATAATCCTTGGTTTAATTTATTTCCAATACCTAAGTTATCAGAAAAACCAACTGATGATGAAATTAAAAATAGAAATAAAAAAATAGCAGAAAGGGACGAAAAACTTAAGAAACTACCAAATCCATATAAGGCACTAACAAACGCAGCTAAAGTTCTTAAGGATATTCCTTTTGGTATTGGTGCTTTAATGGGAGGTGCTGTTGATATTGCTTTAGGACAAAAGTTACCTAAAGATGCAATTAAAGGATTGAGTGGTGGTATATCATATCTGATTACTTCCATTGCGAATAGACAAATATCTGCAAGTATTTCTAATATTGAAAAAGAAGTATCTAAAATGCAGGCGGGTGGAGTAGTTAGAGCAAGAGATTTCACTAAAAATAGTGAAGTAGGCCCCGGTGAAGGTATCACAAAAGCATTGGATAATCTAATTTACCAGAAAGTTGATGACGCAATTAGAGAAGTTCAGAAACAATTGATGCCTGGTAAATATATTCAAAAGAAGGAAGAACAACCTTCTGTGGATGGTGCAGGTGTCCCTGGTGGGGCCCCAGGAGCTCCTGGTGTTGGTGCTCCTTCACCTGGTGGTGCCACAGGACCTCAAGCAAAATCTATTGATATGAAAGGACTAAGTGCCGAAGATATAGATGCTCTTGGTAGGATGGTTCAAGCAGAGGCAGGAAATCAATCTGCTGCAGGAAAGGCTGCGGTTATGAATGTAATCCTTAATCGTTATCGGTTAGCAAAGGCAGGTAAGGGATATCTTCCCAAAGGAAAAACTAAAGATACTGTTACTATTCGGGATATACTTTATGCACCAACCCAATTTTCTCCCATTGGAGATGGTAGATTTGATAAAACTTCTTCTGCTTCGGGCAAAAATGCGTTAGCTCAGGCAATTTCTGCGGGCGGTAGTGACCCACAAAAACTTAAGCAAGTTTTGATGGAAAAATATAAATTAAGCGAACAAGATGCAAATTATGTAATTGTATCCACTGCTTTTTCTAATCCAAAAATTAGAGATTCTAGACCCTTTGATACTAAAGAAATCACAATAGGAAATCATACATTCCAAGAATCTCCTTATGCAAGATTAACTGCTCCCGGACAAAAAATTGATAGTAAAGTTGTAGAGATGCAGGGTGCTCCTAATATACCAGCATCAAAACTAGACTTCAAAAAACTTGGAATGCAGGTTGGTGAAAAGGCAGGATATTCTCAAAGTAGAGGTAGAGTTCACGCCGGAAGAGACGTTGCAATTCAAGAGGGAACACCTTTAAGAACAGTTAGTGATGCTGTCATTGTTGGTAAGGGATATGATGCTAGTGGATACGGTCATTATGTAATTTACAGGGATAAAAACGGAAGAGAGCATATGTACGGTCATATGCAAAATGAATCTAAGTTCAAAGATGGTGATAAAGTTTTAGCAAATACAATTATCGGAACTGTAGGATCAACTGGTCGTAGTACAGGACCACATTTACACTGGGAAGTTTCTAACAAACCCGGAGAAGTTGGTTTTAAACGAGAAAATGTTATAGACCCTATAGACATTGGATATTCTGCAACTTCTCCTTTTGGTGGCGAGACAAATCCTAAACCATCTCAGGCTGCAAAATTAGCAATGAAAGATGGAAAAGAAGGTATCGTAGAAAATGGTATCTGGAAACCAAAAAATTGGACTGCAGAAGAAAAGGCAAGATATAAAAATCAACCAAGTAACATATTCAAACAAGATCAGAAACCCACACCAAGTAGTCTCTTTACTAAACCAGCATCATCTACTCCGTCAAGTATGTTTGATTGGAATAAGAAACAAGATGGAGGAGTTGTTCCAAAGCAATCACCTAATAGAAATGTATCATCTCTAAGATCTTATCCTTCTTATGCTGATGGAGGTATCATGATTGCAATACAACCAATGATTATTGAAAAACCAGTTCCTGTACCAATGGGAAGAAGTAAAGGTATTTCTTTCCCAGTTGCTGGTGTAAATAATAGTACTGGTAATACTCCAAGTCTAAGTAAAGGATAAGATGGCGGAAAATTTTGCAGCACAAGCAGGTAGCGGTCAGATAAATCTATTTGAAGTTTATTCAAATTATAATGATCCCGTTGATGTTGCTTCAGCGTGCATTGAATTAAATTACTATGAAAGTATTCTTGATAATACAGTAAGAGCAGAGGCAACTTTTGTTGATACTGGATACAGAAAAGATGAAGATGGATCATCTGTCTTTGAGAAAGATGATGTCAATATGACTTCAGGCGAAAAAGTCTTCTTAAAGATTACTGATGGATATGAAACTCAATTAAGTTTTATTGAAGACAAACAATTACGTATTAATGGAGACCCAGGTGCATCAAGTGAAGATGTAAACAAAGTGGTCTTTAGTGTTGATATGTACTCTAAAGAAGCAATTGATAATAAGATTGCAGACAACTGGGTCTATGGAAGATATGATGGAAAAATTACAGACTCAGTGGAATCGATACTGAGAAATTGTTTGAAGACTCCTAAGAATCTTATTATTGATCCTGGACTAAACGGTTATAATTTTATAGGACATACCGAAAAACCTTTTTATCTTTGCACTTTATTAGGTAAGAAGTGTGTTCCTCAACTTCCAGATGCTTTTGGTAAACTTGCAGGGTACCTATTCTATGAAACTTATGATGGATATAATTTTAGATCCATCGATGTGCTTTTCAAACAAAAACCAAAAAGAAAGTTGATCTTTAATCAATTAATTGGAGAAATACCTGAGGGATATGACGGTAAAATTTTAGATTACTCATTTATTGGAACTATAAATCTTGATAAACTTGTTAATTCTGGTGCTATGTCTACAATCAGAAAACAAGAATTTAACAGAATGAAGAATGTCTATAATGAGGTATCTATAGGATCATCTATTTCATATATGGGTGATAACAATGGTGGGTTGGAAAGACCAAAGATTGCTGAGGACTTGAAGATACAAGAAAAACCCACTCGTACTGTAAGTGCTAAGATGTCTGATGATGGTATTCTTCCTACAGGTACAACTCTAGCTCAACAGATACCATTGTCTCAACAACCAAACTTTAATATGGATGAGATTATAAGACAGTCAATAATGAGATACAATCAATTATATTCAAATAAACTTTCTATTGCTATTGCTGGAGACTTTAGATTAAGAGCAGGCGATTTGATTTACTGTGACTTCCCAGAAGTTTCCGGAAAGACTAGTAGAGTTGTAAGCCAGAAAGTTGGTGGTATATATATGATAGCGGATGTGTGTCACCGCATAACAAAAAATAATTGTTATACAAGACTCAATCTAGTTAGAGATTCAATTTACAGAAAGCCATTTAAGTAAAATGGAAAAATCAATTCAACAACACATTAATAATGATCGCGATGAGTTAGATAACCCTAACACAAGCGGACAACGCCGTCGTCATTTGGAAGACGAATTAGAGCACTTAGAAAAGTATCAAGCAAATCATCCAGATACTGATCATGATCCAACTCCATTTGAAATGTACTGTGATGAGAACCCTAATGCCTTAGAGTGTAGAATTTACGACTGAGATAATCAATGAACGATAATTTTTTTGATGACGAATCAGCCCACTCTATGCTTATGTACTGGTGGCATGGAGTCATTGTTGACGACATGTACTGGGCAGGTTGCACTAATGATGATAGATCTAATGAGTACTCTAAAATACATAATGCGGATAAGTTAGAGGCTCGTCCAAGAAAAGGATGGGGTAAGAGGTATAAAGTCGCTGTTGTAGGAAGACACTACGCAATCAAAGGAAAATCAGATGAAGCAGATCTGCTGGAGATGGCGGAAGTTGTTTATCCAGTTACAGCAGGATCTGGTCTTGGTGGAACAAAACAAACTTCCGCGCTGAGACAAGGAGCACATGTAATTGGTTTTTATGCTGACGGAAAAGAAGGAAGAAATCCTGTAATTCTTGGATGCTTTGGTGTAAACGAACAGAATGAACCAAGTATATTTCAAGGAGATCCTCCACAGTTCTTTCAGTTAAGAACTGCAAACAAAGGAATGTGTGGGGAAAAATTAAAAAAAGTCCCAGAAAAGGATCAGAATTTAGAGAAAGATAAAAAACCAATTGAAGCAAATGCAAGTCCTCAACAAGCAAGCATTGCACACCAAACAAAACTTTATGATGGTAACGCAAAAGAACCGATATATAAACCACTAAAGTGTGAGGGGCCCGCTGATATTATTAGCAATATAAAATTACTATTAAACAAATTATCTTATTACACCAATCTAGCAAAGAGAGGTGCTTCTGACCTTGTATCAAGTATTGATGGGATAATCAAATCAGTAACAAGAGCAATCTCAGGTCTTACAAACACTCTTTTAGATCGTGCGAGAGGATTTCTTATTAATTTAATTAATAAAGGGATTTCTGGAGTGATGAATCTCCTCCCTCCTTTCCTAAGACCTGGATTTAATTTAAATGTCCAAGGAGCACTGAGTGGTTTAGCATGTGCTTTCAATAAAATTAAAGATAAGGTTCTTGGTGTTGTAAAAAACCTTACTAAGCAGTTTATTGATAATTATGTAACTGCTCCCTTATGTGCTGCAACTTCATTTGTTGGTGCTTTACTTGGAAATGTACTTGGTCAGATTAATGGCGCTGTCGATACTGCAGTTAACGCGATTAATTCTGTTATAAACATTGGTGCTGGATTTGCAGATAAAGTTCTTGACGTTCTAGACTTTGTTTTAGATCTTCTTGGATTTTTTGAATGTGATACTGACGAGAAGAAATGTCCAGATACTAAACAATGGAGTTTCTGGAATGGACCAAAAGATATTGAAGTGGAGGTTGAAGCAGGGATAAGTAGAAAGATAAGAAATATTATTAGTGAAGTTGAAACTGCATTGCCTGGAAGTGAATCAGGAACGGCTTCAAATCCATGTAATTCAAGACAAGTTCCATGTGGTCCACCAAGAGTACAAATCGTTGGTGGAGGTGGCCGCGGTGCTGAAGCAAATGCAGTTGTAAGTGCGACTGGAGCAATTTTAGGTCTTGACTTCTCTGCTTTTGGTTCTGGATATACATACGAACCGCAGATTAGAGTTATAGACTCCTGTGGTATTGGTGGTGGTGCTGTGCTCCAACCAATTATGGAACCAACAGGAAGATTCAATCGCTTTGAACAGGAAATATTAAATCTTACTGGTGCTATTCCTATTGATTCAGGAACTCAGTATTTACCTGCTCCCAATGGATCTACTGGTGGTGCTGGATTTATTTTCTCCCTACCCGATGAGACTATTCTGTTTAGAACAGGAAGCACCCAAACCATTAATGGTAAAGAAGTAAATGGTGTTGGTTATGAAGTTTATTCCTGCGGAGAAACTTTCAGTGTTGTTCCTGGGGATGAAGTTTATCTACCCAATGGAACTACAGCAGATCTTTTTGGTGTAACTGGAGAAGTACAACAATCTTTAACTGGTCTTGGACCTCTTGCTAAAATTGTTATCGAAGGAACTGGAACAATTACTGCACCATGTCTTCCTACAAATGTTCCTACCTTACCACCGATAACTACTCCAATCTCTTCTGGCGAGACAACAATCGGAATTACAACTATTGCCCCATCTATTCCAGGAACCACTGCACCTTCCACCGGAACTCCTACTGAAACTGGTGGACAACCAGCACCAACTCCAGGAGTTCCGTTACCAACCACAGTTCCTGTGATAACAGTCATTGATACGGTTGTTATTACTAATCCCGGATTTGGATTTACAACAACAGATACGATTACAATTGATGATAATAAAGGTGCTGATTTAGACTTTGATGTAAATGAGAACGGTGAAGTTACTACGGTGACTGTAATTAATGGTGGTCTTGGATTTGACGAAGTTCCCTTTATTCGTATAGAATCAAAAACAGGATTTAATTTTGAAGCAGTACCAGTATTCAAATTTATTCCTGTTTCTAGCATAGACCTAAATAACATCACCATACCACCTGGTTCAAAAATTATTAGTGTAGTAGACTGTGTAGGTAAGTATAATGAGTAGTGGACCTAAGGAAACTTTTGAAGCATTAGAATATGGAAATCGCTGGGGTAAAGTATACTTTGGTGGTCTGAATCTATCTGGTCAAGGTGGTCTTGAAGCAGATGTGTTGTCTGGGATTGGATTACAAGCATTCAATTCTTTACATTATATTCAGATGGAAAATGATGGTCCAAGAAAAGGTTGGACTCTTCAAAGAAATCCTGGTGTATGGGAAGTCAAGTGTGGCGACAATGTAAAAGAAGGTGAAATTGGTGGATACATACAGGTAGAAAATGGGGACCTAGTTCTAAAAGCACCAAATGGAAGAATTCGTCTGCAGGCAGTCGATATTGATTTAAGAGCAGATGGTTATGATGAAACAACAGGTGTTATCAACATAGATTCTAATAATGAAGTTAGAATTAAAACTGGAAAGTTTAAAGTTACTTCAGAAAATGGAATTAAGTTATTCAGTCCTCAAGCAGTAGATATAGTAAGTAATACTGCTATGAACTTAGCATCAAACTTCGTTGGTGGATTTACATCAGCAGCCGCACAACTGGGAGCAAAAGCACTCCCAGCAACAAGTCAAGTATTTGATACAGTCAATCGTTTCTTATAAAAAATATGTCTTTTCAATTTGATACACTTCATATTTCCCATCAGTTAACCACTGGTATTGGTTATCCTGAATGTTTTGGACTTGATAGAAAAGTAATTAGAGGGTCTGTTTATTTGGATGGACCGACAATCATTGGTGATGAAAATACATTTAGAACTGTAGAAGCATCATTAATGATTGGCCCCTGCAATAACACAGACTCTCCCATTCCCACATCATCATGTTTTGGAGGATTATCAATTTGTAATAAGAATATCATAGGTCCATATTCATTAGTAGTAAAAGCAGGTCCTCACGTTACAAGAAATGTAAGATGTGCTCCAGATGGCGCAGGTCCAGGAGATGTTGTAACAACTCCATCGACGGAATCTGCACTATTCGTTGGTAATGTTGATATTGTTGGATTTCATAAGGTTCAAAATGATATAGACGCGGGAGGTGATGTATACTCTAATTGTAGAAGACATAGATTGCGTAGTAAAAAGAACTTTGATATTCCTCACCCGTCAAAGGAAGGATGGAGACTTACTCACGCATGTGTAGAAGGTCCTGAGGCTGCTGTTTATGTTAGAGGAAGAGTTAAGAACCAAACAGAAATTCATCTTCCCGAATACTGGACAAATTTAGTAGATGAGAATACAATTACAGTTTCACTTACACCCATTGGTTCTCATCAAGACGTAATTATAAAAAGAATTGGAGATAATAAAATCTATCTCCAGTCAAAAGGCGGTATGCCGATAGATTGCTTCTATCATATCTTCGGCGAACGAATTGATACAGAAAAACTCATTCCAGAATATAAGGGAACCATTGAAGATTATCCAGGAGATAATACTCAACGGTCCATTGCTGGATATACTTACGATACAAAGGAGTGATTGAATGTCTAAAGCACAGATTTATACTGAATTAGATGATCCACAAGATATTGAAGACCTGGAACTTCAAAATCTTACAGTTTCTAGTAATATTGGAATAGGAATTACAACTCCAACATCAAAACTTCACGTTGTTGGTAGCACTCTTATTACTGGAATATCAACGGTTGGATTAGGAACAACATCAACTCCACCATCTAACTCTCAATTCTCGTTTGAACTTACAAGTAATACAAATTTAAGAATTAAGGTTCGCGGTACTGACGGAGTGTTAAGATCTGCTAATATCACTCTCTCTTGACGGGGACCCCAAAAGACCCTATAATACGAGGGTAATCAGGAAACCCCCAATGCAAGACGAATTCCTTTCACGGTGCGTGGTTGACCCCATCAAGCGAACTGTTTACCTTTACTC
>Ga0129333_10005077_pt1 | contig 12329 bp, 9 predicted proteins | sample CPB6_08_DNA_FD_94474 | JGI IMG/M metagenome (GOLD analysis project Ga0129333, IMG submission 94474) | Freshwater to marine salinity gradient microbial communities from Chesapeake Bay, USA - CPBay_Sum_0.6_0.8_DNA | ecosystem: Environmental > Aquatic > Marine > Coastal | place: USA: Chesapeake Bay... | reverse complement strand
TGGGATAAGCGTGATTTTCGTATCCCGGGCGGTGCTGGACCGATGGAGCCACGGGTAGCCGGTTTATTCGTGGCGACCAATGCGATGGTGCACGAGAAGACGGCAGATAATCTGCCCGCGCCGCAGGCCATCTTATCTTGCCTGTTTGAGGGGCCTTTGCTGCCGATGGATTTGGCCTTGCGGGTCGAGTCCAAGTACATGACGAAGCTGATGATGGAGGGCACATCGCTCAACATGATCCGAACGCTCTTCGTCAATAAGACACGATGCGAAAAGTTGTATCGCCGTCCGGCATCGCCAGCGGAAACCACGTTCCGTCAGGTCGGTGTTGTCGGTTCGGGTTTGATGGGTGCGGGTATTGCACAGGTCGCTGCGAGAGCCGGTGTGGAAGTGGTGCTACTCGATGTGGATCTGGCGGCGGCCGAGCGCGGTAAGGCGGCTATCGCCAAGCGTCTGACTGATGCCGTCGCGAAAGGGCGTTTGGATGGTGCCAAGGCCGAGGCGGCGCTTGCGCGTATCACGACGACTGCAGACGTCGCCGCATTGAAAGGTTCGCAGTTGGTCGTAGAGGCCGTATTCGAAAATCGCGACGTCAAATCTCGCGTCATCGGTTCGCTCGATGCTGTGTTGTCGAGTGATGCCGTGCTGGCATCGAACACCTCAACGCTGCCCATTACGGGGCTTGCGGAGTACTCGAATCGACCGAAGAACTTCATTGGCCTGCATTTCTTCTCGCCGGTCGATCGGATGCCGTTGGTTGAGGTGATTCGTGGCAAGCGTACATCAGACGCAGCGCTCGCTCGTGCACTGGACTTCGTGAAGTTGCTGCGCAAGACGCCGATCGTTGTGAACGATTCGCGAGGCTTCTTCACGAGTCGCTTTTTCGGAAGTTATGTCAACGAAGGCATTGCCATGGTTGGCGAGGGTGTCAGTCCCGCACTGATCGAGAACGTGGCTAGGATGCTGGGTATGCCAGTCGGTCCGCTCGCAGTTCAGGACGAGGTCGGATTGGATTTAGCCGTCAGTGTGACGCAGCAGACTCGCGCCGATCTCGGCGATGCATGGCAACCGGGTGCTTCCTATCCGATCGTCGAGCGCTTGTCGGCTGAGCTTGGTCGCCACGGTCGTAAAAGCGGTGGCGGTTTCTACGATTATCCAGCCGAGGGCAAGAAGCGACTTTGGAGTGGCTTAAGCGACATCTGGCCGCTCGCCTCCATTCAGCCCGATGCGGAGGAAGTGCGTCGCCGTTTGCTTTACATCCAACTTATCGAAGCCTGTAAATGCATGCAGGAGGGGGTCATTGAGGAAGCTGCAGATGGCGATGTCGGCGCTGTGTTTGGCGTCGGATTTCCGGGTTATACCGGCGGTCCATTCTCGTACATGGATTATTTGGGACTAGAGCAGGTGTTACAGCAGTGCAAGCTTCTGGAGAAGCGCTACGGTGAGCGATTCAAAGCGCCGCGTCTACTCAAGAAGATGGTTGCCGAAAAGCGAGTATTCCATCCCTAGCGGATGTCGCTCTAGCGTATGTCGATAATCACTTGGTGAATCCGACCGCTGAAGCGGGCGGATTCATTTTGACTATCGGTAACGAGGCCACCCAAATCGGTCCCCACGTCCATCGTTTCGTGAATCGAAAAGAGGTAGGGAATCGTGCGGGGTATTCGCAGACGTCCCGCTTCACGCCCGTTGACTCGCAGGAAGACCGTCGCGCCTTCGCCGCTCAGCGGCTTATCGTAATCGAAGGTTACCTCGATATCGTGTGTGCCCTTCGATAGGGCCGCACCTCGCAGCGCTAACGGCTCATCGTCCGAGAATCGGTATCGGTAAATGGGTCGTTGGTTTGCACCGATACTAATCTGCCACCCGCCAGCGACGCCGCCGTAGGAGATGATCGGCCCGGTGGTGTCCACGTCGATATCTACTTTGGCGCGGATCGTATGCGAGCGAAACATCACGGGGGGCGATTGAGTTTCAGGTATGCCGACAGCGCCGTCGAATAACACGTAACGCTGGCGGCCCGCTAGCAAGTGGGGGAGCCCCGCTGTTTGTGCATTGTCTATCAGCGGTAAAACTTGATTTCGTCCTGCCTCATGCCAAAACAGCGCCTTCAATTCTTCGGTCTTCACCGGGTTCGTCTCTGCGACGTCCGTCGATTGCGAAAAATCTTGGGTTAAATCGTAAAGTTCCCATCGATCCTCGAAAACGGTTCGTGAAGTCGACTTGCGTACGTCCCACGGTGCCCGCCCGCGGAACGCGGCAGCTAGCCACCCGTCGTGGTAGATCGCGCGATTGCCGTATACGTTGAAATACTGAGTTTTTCTGGGCGACTCCGCGTTGGGGTCATCGAAGGTTCCCAATAAACTTCGACCGTCGATGGGTTGTTGCTCAACACCGTTGATCGTTGCGGGCGCTGTGATGCCGATTGCATCGAGGATCGTCGGCGTGATGTCCGATACGAAGGAGAATTGTTGGCGCAGCCCACCAGCAGCTTTGATTCGCCTTGGCCAAGAGACGACCATCGGGTTGCGCGTGCCGCCGAGATGCGAAGCAATCTGCTTCATCCAGGGGAACGGTGCGTTTAGTGCCCAGGCCCAACCAGCGTTGTAATGAGCATGAATGTTCGGGCCGCCGATCTCCGCGAGACGGCTTAGACCCTGCGCGGTGGTCTCCGGTACGCCCTGAAGACTCGCCATGTAGCGGATCGAGCCGTCGAGTCCGCCTTCACCACTCGAACCATTGTCGCCGACGATGTACACAAAGAGCGTGTTGTCAAATTCGCCCATCGCTTCGAGCGCGGTGACTAGACGTCCGATCTGCATGTCGGTGTGCTCGAGGAAACCGGCATAGGTTTCCATGTAGCGCTGCGCCAATCGCTGTTGATCCCGAGACAAAGATTTCCACGCAGGCAGTTCGGCAGGTCGCGGCGTTAGGCGAGTGTCTGGTGGAATCACGCCAAGCGACTTCTGACGCGTGAATGATTCCTCCCGCAAGGTATCCCATCCTTGCGCAAACTGACCTCGATATCGTTCGATCCAAGACTTGGGTACTTGCAGTGGTGCGTGCGCTGCTCCCGGCGCGAAATACGCGAAGAAAGGTCGATCTGGCGAAGCAGAGCGGTGCCGATGCATCCACTCGATGGCCTGTTCGGCCAAATCTTCCGTCAGGTGATAGCCGACCCGACGGGGTGTGGGGATGAAGCTCTGGTCGCGCACCAGTGTCGGCGCGAATTGGTCTGTTTCGGCTGGTAAAAATCCGTAGAAGTGATCGAAGCCTTGTCGAAGCGGCCAGCGGTCGAACGGGCCCGCTGGTGAACTCTCCCACTCGGGAGCAAGATGCCATTTACCGAAGGCGGCCGTACCATAGCCGCGTTGACGCAAGATCTCGGCGATCGTCGCGGCACTGGGCGGCAACATGCCGCTGTACCCCGGATAGGGTGATGGCGTATTGAGAACTGCACCGACACCCACGGCGTGCGGATTACGACCTGTCAGCAAGGCTGCTCGTGTCGGTGAACAGATCGCTGCGGTGTGGAAACGGTTATACCGTAAACCACGCTCCGCGAGCTTTTGTAAGGTCGGTGTAGCGATCGGGCCACCAAATGTACTCGCCGCTGCAAAACCCACATCGTCTAGTAGCACGATTACGACGTTTGGCGCTCCTTGCGGCGCCTGCGACAGACGCATCGTCAGCTTCGGATACGCCGATGGTATGACCGTGCCCTGTGGATTGTCGGTGGCGCCGGACGCGGCAGATAGCGGGGCTGTAAAGCACGCCAGCGACGCTAAGCCCAATGTAATCCATATACGAGCAACTCGAGAGACGACAGTGGTGATCACAGGAGTTACTTTTCCTTTGGTGGCGTGTAACGCGGTGGAGCGACGCCCGGAGGTGAACCGGGCAAACCAAAATAATAGTGACCTGCGGTAAGACCACCATCGACAGCGAGTTCACTGCCGATACAGTAGGACGATTCGTCGGAGGCAAGAAATACAAAACACTCGGCGGCTTCCTCCGCATGACCAACTCGTTGCGCAGGAAATTGCTTGAACGCAAGATCCAATTGTTCGAGCGGTAGATTTTGTGGATTCGCCATTGGGGTGTTGATCCCTCCCGGATGAACCGAGTTGACGCGAACCCCATAGGGCGCGAGTTCTAACGCAGCCACCTTGGTCATCCCGCGAACGGCAAACTTCGAGCCGACGTAGGCACACAGGGCATTCGCTCCTTGTAGCCCATCAGCTGACGAGTTATTTACGATCGAGCCGCGGCCCTGTCGAACCATGTGGGGTGCGACGGCGCGCATGCCATTGAAAGTGCCGACGACGTTGACCTCGAGAATGCGTCGTAGGTCATCCGCGCTCGTCTTCAACAGATCGCGAAACATCAGAATTCCGGCGTTGTTGACTAGAACGTCGATCCGTCCGTGCTTCGCGACGATCTCCTCGACGAGTAGGTTCCAACCGGATTCGTCTGATACGTCCTGAGTTCGGGCCTCGGCCTGAGCTCCGAGAGCGCGAGCTACCGCGTCTACCTCCTCAAGAACATCGGTTAACACCACGATAGCGCCTTCTTCGACGAAACGACGTGCGATCGCCGCGCCCATTCCCCGAGCGGCTCCGGTCACGAGCGCGACTTTTCCGTCCAGTCGTTTCATCGCCAAGCTCCTTCGAGGTCAGTTTTTGGCGCGAGCCATATTGATGGCAACGTCCTCGATCATGTCCTCTTGACCACCCACGGTTTTCATCCGACCCATCTCGATGAGGATGTCAGCCGACGACACACCGTATTTAGCCGCTGCACGCTTGGCGAACAAAAGAAATGAGGAATACACACCCGCATAGCCGAGCACGAGCGAGTCTCGATCGATTCGGATCGGCATATCCATGATGGGCGTTACCAGATCTTCGGCAACATCGGCGAGCTTCATGACATCCACGCCTGTCTCAATTCCCATTCGATGGCACACGGCATTAAATACTTCGAGTGGTGTGTTGCCGGCACCGGCGCCGAGACCAGCCGCGGAGCCATCGATACGGTTCGCTCCAGCTTGGACCGCCGCGATCGAGTTGGCGATACCCATTGCGAGGTTATGATGGCCGTGAAAACCCAGTTCCGTGTCGGGCTTCAGACGCTCACGCAAAAGCGACAGACGAGCGGTGACATCGTCCGGCAGCATGTATCCCGCTGAGTCGGTGCAGTAAATGCAATTGGCGCCGTAGCTTTCCATCAGTAACGCTTGCTGCACGAGTTTTTCAGGATCCAGCATGTGCGCCATCATCAAAAAGCCCACGGTATCCAAACCTAGCTGGCGCGCGAGCGTGATGTGCTGCTCTGATACATCTGCCTCGGTACAGTGAGTGGCCACGCGAATTGTCGAAACGCCCAGATCTTTGGCCATCCGCAAATGTTCGACCGTGCCGATACCGGGGAGCAGTAGCGCCGATACTTTGGCGCGCTTGACGGTGTCGATCACGGCACGCAGGTATTCTTCATCGCTATGCAGGGGGAATCCATAATTAACGGATTCGCCACCGAGCCCGTCACCGTGGGTGACTTCAATGAGTGGTACTCCCGCCTCATCCAAACCTTTTGCGATCGCACGCATCTGTTCGACGGTGATCTGGTGTCGTTTGGGATGCATCCCGTCACGCAGGCACATGTCGTGCAGGAGAATTTTCGAGTGAGTCATTGCGCATCTCCCCGAGCGTAGTGGCCAGCTGCAATCTCCGGCGCGAGCATTTCTGCCGTACGCAGTGCTGCTGCCGTCATGATGTCCAAGTTGCCTGCATACTTCGGCAGATAGTCGCCGAGACCCTCGACTTCGAGATAAATTGAAACTCGATTGCCGTCGAACACAGGACCATTTTTGAGCGAATATCCCGGCACGTAGCGCTGTACTTCTTTGATCATTGTTTGCACCGAGTCGATGATTTGATCGCGATTCGGTTCGTCCGCCGTCAAGCAGTGCACGGTGTCGCGCATGATCAGCGGTGGTTCGGCCGGGTTCAGGATGATGATGGCCTTGCCGCGCTTGGCTCCGCCGACCGTTTCGATCCCGCGCGCAGTCGTACGTGTGAACTCGTCGATATTTTTACGTGTCCCCGGGCCGGCCGAGCGAGAGGCGACGGTCGCAACGATCTCCGCATAATCGACCGGTTGGACTCGGCTGACGGCGGCGACCATCGGAATGGTGGCTTGGCCGCCGCAGGTCACCATGTTGACGTTCATTTCGCGTTTGCCAGCGTGCTCGGCGAGATTGACCGGCGGAACGCAAAATGGACCGATCGCAGCGGGTGTCAGATCGATAACGACGACACCGGCTTCGCGCAACTTGCGCGCGTTCTCTGGGTGAACGTACGCCGAGGTGGCATCGAAGGCGATACGAATATCGTCGCTGGCGAGGTGGGGCAGCAGGCCGTCGATGCCCTGATCGGTTGTTTTTAAGCCGTGCTGTCGCGCCTTGGCCAAGCCATCGGACGCAGCGTCGATACCCACCATCCACGAGGGATGGATTTCGTGGCTGCGTAAGGCCTTGAACATCAGATCCGTACCGATGTTGCCGGACCCAATGAGCGCCGCATTGATCTTCTTACTCATCGTCGTTTGACTCCGCTCTTGATGCGAATCGCACTAATTTTTCCAGTCATTTTATTACCAATTCGTAGAAATAAACGACTATATTTACGAAATCAACGGTTTTGAGGTGAGGGCGATGACTAAACCGGCGACCATCGAGGCTCGGTTGGATCGTTTGGAGTCTATTGAGGAAATTCGCCAACTCGCCTCGCGCTATGGACTCGCGCTCGACATGCGTGACGTCGATGCGCTCGTCGGGTTGTTCGTCGATGACGTACGCGTTGGGCGAGACAGTGTCGGCAGGCGAGCGCTGCGTGATTGGTTAGACCAAACGCTGCGAGTGCAATTTACGGGTACCTCCCATCACGTTGGCAATCACGTGATCGAATTCGAGGATGTTGATCACGCGCGTGGAGTGGTTTATTCGAAGAACGAGCACGAGACGCCGACCGAGTGGGTCATCATGCAGATGATGTACGTCGACGATTACGAACGACGCGCGGGTCGTTGGTATTTCAAGAAGCGATTGCCGCTCTACTGGTACGCCGCCGATCTCAATAAGCCGCCGCTTGGAGATCGCAAGATGCGCTGGCCTGGGGTTGAGCCCTACGAGGGTGGCTATCACGCGCTGTTTCCTAGTTGGCAGGAATTTTGGCAGCGTGGCGGGCCACCAGATGCCGACGTTGCCGAACCGGCGCCCTTAGAAGAATTCATCAAACGTTTGCGCCGAGGGGCAGAAGCGCCTCGGATCAAGGTACGCTAATTCTGCAAAGAAGGGATGGTTATGACAGAGGATATCTCGCGACGTCGTTTCGTCGGAGCGATGGCGGCGACAGCGGCGACCGCTGCCGTCGGATCGAGTGCCGCGGCGACACCATTGGATGAGGCGTCGCCTTGGGATGAACTCGATCGACTTGATGCCACGGGCGTCGCGGAATGGGTGAGAGGCGGTAAGGTGACCCCGCGCGAGTTGCTTGATCGCTCGATAAAGCGAATCGATCGCTTGAATCCGATCATCAATGCGGTGACGTTGCGCCACGATGACTTAGCTTGGCGCTCGCTAGAAACACTGGATAGAAGTGCGCCGTTCGCAGGAGTGCCGTTCCTGCTCAAAGATTTATGGGTCGCCATGGCGGGCACCGAGGTCACCAACGGCAGTCGTTTCTTTCAAGGCACTCAGTACGATCACGACGGTGAGTTGGTGTCGAGGTTTCGGCGTGCTGGCTTCGTTATCTTGGGAAAGACGGCAAGTCCCGAGCTCGGTTTAACGACAACGACGGAGTCCGCGTTGCACGGCGCCGTCAAAAATCCGTGGCGCCTCGATCGTACGGCCGGTGGCTCCTCGGGCGGTGCTGCAGCTGCGGTCAGTGCCGGCATGGTTCCGATCGCTCATGCCAGCGACGGAGGTGGCTCGATCCGCATTCCGGCTTCGTGTTGTGGTCTCGTCGGTTTGAAAACCTCGCGAGGTCGAGTGCCATTTCCCATTCGGCGCTACCAAGGTTGGGGTGGGCTGAGTACGCATTTCGCCGTGACGCGCAGTGTTCGTGATGCAGCTCGGTTGCTCGATGCCGTCGCTGGTCCGGAGTCGGGTGCGCCGGTGCTGCAAGCGCCGCCACAAGGCAGCTTTGCCGGCGCGATCACTAAGGCACCACGGACGCTTCGCATTGCGCGTTTGCCGGCGCCGTTGTCCGGCGGCGCGGTGGATCCTGAATGCGAGCGTGCGGTTGATGTAGTCGTTGAGATCTGTCGCAAGCAAGGCCATCGAGTCGAGGTGGCAATGCCGCAAATCGATTACAAGGCTTACACGGCGGCCTTCGGCACCATCATCGCGGTACAAACCCTAGCGGCAATACGTGATCGCGAGCAGCAACTGGCCCGTACCTGTAATCCGGGCGATGTGGAGCTCGTGACTTGGTACATCGCTCAATCGGGAAAGAAAGTTGACGGTCTTGCGTTCGCCGCAGCGGAGAGCGCGCTAGATTTGGCGGCGCGACAATCAGCTGCATTTATGGGGCAGTGGGATTTGATTCTTTCGCCGACGCTGGCTCAGGCGCCGGTTTCGCTCGGCAAGCTCGGCTTGTCGCCCACCGATTTTGCGCAATATGCGGCGGATGTGACCGCGTTCTCGCCATTTACTTCGTTGGCGAATGTGACCGGACAGCCGTCCATTTCGGTGCCGGTGGCATTGTCGACTGATGGGTTGCCGCTAGGTGCGATGTTCACAGGGCGTTATGCGGATGAGTCGACCTTGTTGGCGCTAGCCGAACAAATCGAGCGCGAGTTGTCCTGGCAGTCGCGACGTCCACGATTCATCGCGTGACGATAGCGTCGCGTTGTTGGCGTAAGGTCACGAGATGTTCGACGTAAGTCACAGCTTCCTGCGTCGGGATCTCCGTGGTCCGTAGTCGTTGTAACCAAACGTCGATCGCGAGCTGTAATACGCGAGCGTCAGTTGGACTCGCGAGCCACGCCAAGTCAACGAGATGACAGGCCAAACGGATGTCGGTGTGACGCAGCTTCTCGATTCGGCGATGTAGCGCTTCGATACCGCCGGCCAGTTGCACGATTTCCTGGGCGAGCTCCGATCGGTCTGAACCGTTCCACTCAGAGGGGAGTTCGTTCCACCATCCTGAGTACTCTTGGGCGACCGTCTTCGCGATATCACCCGGCGTGCTGTACAACTCCGCTGCATCGGGATCGGTTGCGAGTGCTGGTGCGAGCTCAACTCGATTCGCAATGTCGTACTTAGGGATCCCTCGATTCAAGCCATCGATCGTTTGGGTAGCAATGCTCTCGAGCATGCTCGCCTGCTTACCAAGACGGCTCGCGATCGTCGCCGCACCCTGTAGTGCCGGCCCGTGCATAGGCAGAGCGAGTTCCGGTTGCGTCGCCACCATCTCACGAAGGGCGCGAGCCCACGACTCGACGTACCGTTGCCGACGTTTGCCGTTACCTGCGTTCGGTAGAAATGGCTGGAAGTAGTCCGCAATGACGACGGTCTGCCGAGTTGGAATTGAGACCCACAGTTGATCAACCGTCTCACCGGGCGCATGACTCAGAATGAAGCGGTCACGACCGATCGATAGCTCTAGCCGATCGTGAAAGGTGCGTGTCGGGAGCGGTAGCTCGCTGGTGCTGCGCGGAAAATCCTCAAGCCGCTGGTTATTCAGGCGTGCTGTGAAGTCTCTAGTTTTGATGTCCCGTTGCAACTCGTCCAACAAGAGCGCAGATGAGATGATTTCTGGATTTGCACCGTCTTCCAACAGTGCCCAAGCACCGAGCATGTGATCGATATGGTGGTGCGTGTATATGATGGTATGAACCGGCTTGTCGCTGAGCGTTTTAAGTGCCTTCAGTAGTGCAGGGCCGGCCGGAGCGTAGGCCGTGTCGATCAAAACAAGGCCTTCCGTCGTCTCGAAGACTGCGACGTTGACCCATGGAAAACGCAGCAGCCAAGTACCATCGCCGTGCTGCTCGATCGACAACAGTCTGGCAGCGTCTGAGAGCGCCGCAGAATCGGTGCGGCTGTACATTCGATTGGCGATGGCGGCCGAGAAGGTATTTCCGAATCCGCCAACTCGCCCCACGGCTTGGCGCAAGAACGGATTTTCACGATACAGCGCGATGCGCGCGGCCTCTCTGTTGGGTTGTGAACTCGCCTGTATCGAGGCGGGCTCGGAGCGGGCTGATAGGGTAACCAGGGCGCTACAGGCGGCTGCGGTCAAAAAGCCGGCGGCGCTACACGCTTTCATCAAGCCTTCTGCCCGACAGGATAATCCGTGTAGCCACGTGCCCCTGGCGAATAGAGCGTCTTGCGATCGAAGGGGGCGAGCTCGATGTCAGCAGCGATGCGCTCGACAAGATCCGGATTAGCGATGAAATGGCGGCCGAACGAAACGGCATCCCCCTGGTTGCTTTCGATCGCGGCGGCGGCTGAGCTGCCGTTGAAACCGTCGTTGAGGATCACGCAACCATCGAACTCCGTGCGAACCAAAGAAAACGCGTCCAATGATTTATCCGGAGATGCGATCACATGAACCCAACCACAACGTAACGATCGGATACTCTCCAGGAGCGTTCGATGCGTGTCGATCGGGTCGAAGTCGAGAACGTCGTTAAAGGGGTTGCCTGGGCAAATTCGAAGTCCGACGCGGCCCGAACCAATAGCTTCACAGAGAGCCTGTAATACTTCGACGACGAAACGGATGCGTCCGGTCGTCGAGCCGCCGTAGCCATCTGTGCGTAGGTTCGTGTTGTGTGCCATAAATTGCATGGGCAGGTAGCCGCTCGTGCAGTGCAGCTCGACACCGTCGAATCCCGCTTCACGCGCCAAGGTTGCCGCGGTAGCGTATTCATTGACGACATCGGCGATTCCGGCGGCGGATAAAGCGTCGGGAGTATCGCAGGGTTGCATGCCGGCGACATCAGTGAAAAGTTCGACGTTAGCGCGGATGGCGCAAGGCGCCACTGTTCGTGCGCCGGGCGATTTGTTGTAGTGCGTCGCGATGCGTCCGGTATGCATCAACTGCGCGACGATAGCCCCGCCACGTAAGTGAACGGCATCGGTGACTGCTCGCCACGCGTCGACTTGCTGTGAGCTGTGTAAGCCTGGTGTACGCGCATACCCTTTGCCGTTGGGGGAGGGCTGAATTCCCTCGGAGAAAATCAGCCCAGCGCTTGATCGCTGTCGGTAGTACTCCACGTGTAGGGCAGTGGGGCAATCGCGCTCATCTGCTCGACTTCGGGTCATCGGTGCCATGAAAATTCGATTTCGGCAGGCGATGTCGCCGACTTGCAGCGGCGCGAAGAGCGCCTCTCTAGAGTTCGTCATTACAGCGGCCAAACCGTCGATTCGGCGCCGCCATCGAGCTCGAGGATTTTTCCCGTCATCCATGCGGAGGCGCTCGATCCGAGGTAGAGCGCTGCCGCCGCAATATCCTCGACGGTTCCAAGTCGGGCAAGCGGTGTGCGACGTTCCATGGCACTGCGCACTTCGTCAGTCAGGAACTGTGCGAGCGCATCGGTCACGACTGGGCCGGGAGCGATGCCGTTGACTCGAACGAGTGGTGCAAAGTCTTGCGCCAGTAGTCGGGTCAACTGGGTCAGGGCGGCTTTGGCGGTGCCGTAATTCGAAAAACTACGTTGCGCGTAACGGGCTGCAGCCGAGGTGATGTTGATAACGCTCGCTGAGTTCGATCGACGCAAATGGGGTACCGCGAGTCGCGTTAATGCAAACGCCGGAAGTACGTTCCATTCCAATGCTTTCATGAATTGTTCCGGTGTGGTTCGCGTCGGATCGTTGGGGCCAGCCCCACCAGCGTTATTCACGAGCACATCGAGTCCGCCGAAAGTTGAGACCGTCGTCTCGATGAGCTCGGGGAGTTGCGCCGTATTAGCAAGATCAAAAGGCAGCGCGAGAGTCTTGCGACCGAGGCTAGATATCTCTGCGGCAACTACGTCGAGATCTGCTCGGGTCCGGGATACCAACGCGACGTTGGCTCCAGCTGAGGCAAAGGCGATGGCGATCGCGCGACCGATGCCGCGCCCCGCGCCGGTGACGAGTGCGGTGCGGCCATCGAGTCGAAACTGCGGTAGTACGTCCACGTTAGCTTACCAACGAGTCGCCAGTTCGATACCAAAGGTTCGTGGCATGCCGAAGTAGGCTTGGGTCAGGTTGCCGAAGCCCGGTCCGAAATCGATCATGTTCTGAATATATTCTTTATCAAACAAATTCTTCGACCAAAGCGCGA
>Ga0129333_10005076_pt1 | contig 12329 bp, 6 predicted proteins | sample CPB6_08_DNA_FD_94474 | JGI IMG/M metagenome (GOLD analysis project Ga0129333, IMG submission 94474) | Freshwater to marine salinity gradient microbial communities from Chesapeake Bay, USA - CPBay_Sum_0.6_0.8_DNA | ecosystem: Environmental > Aquatic > Marine > Coastal | place: USA: Chesapeake Bay... | reverse complement strand
TCCTGTAAATCTTTGATAGTAATTACTGGAAACTGTTAAGGTAGTAGTTCCTGCTGCTGTTGCAGTTGTAGTATAACCTAATTTAATATTATCTATAACAGGAGCAGTCAAAGTCTTATTTGTAAACGTTTGACTACCAGTCAATGTAGCAACTGTACTGTCTATACTAATTGTTCTTGCTGCACCGCCATCAAATGTTGTACCTGTATTTAATTGTAAACCGGTGCCAACTGTTAACGCATTTGAGGTATTAGCAGTTATAGTAGCAGTATCACCTAAACTTATTGCATTACCGTTAATTGTAATACTGCTATTAACTAATTTTGAGTTAGCGATTGAACCGGATAACATAGTATTTGTAACTGTACCGGTATCACCACTAGTAATAATGGTTCCGTCAGTATTTGGAACGGTTAATGTTCGTGTAGCACCAGTTCCTATACCTGATAACTCAAACTGCATCTTTTTAGTTCCATCAGCTTCATCTATAAAAAATGTTGTGCTATCACTCAGGCTTTTGTTTGTTAGTGTACTAGTTGATGAAATAGTTGGAACTGCCACCCCCTCAACTGCTAAAACACCAGCCGAACTTCTACTTAATGTAGTATCAGATGCGTGTCCTAATTTAAGTGTGCCATAAATTGTAGTGGTATTAACTCCAAGATTAGCATCACCTAAAGTTATATTTGTTGCACCACCACTACTACCTGGACCAATATAAATATTCTTAGAATAAGAGCTTCCATTTGCCCCACCAAATAACCAATAATCTCCTGAGGCAGACATAGCCCCGGGAGGTCCTATATACATAGTAGTAGCAGCACCACCAAAATTTATTGTGGTGGCAGTAGTATTAAAAATATCCATACTAGCACTACCTGCAATTATAGAAGTATTAATTGTAGGACTAGTTAAGGTTTTATTTGTTAATGTTTCAGTTCCACCAATCGTAGCCAGTGTTCCTGTAGCTCCTGGTAGTGTAATTGTAGAAGTTCCTGCTACAGCTGGAGCCACTAAAGTAGATGTTCCACTTGTCGAGCCTGGAAATATTGCGTTTGGACTAATTAGTCCGTTTTTTACTTTAAATTCATTTGCCATTTCGTTTCCCTTTCCACGAAAAATATAAATTATACAACTATTATTTTCCTATAAATCTTATAGAAAGCAGTCCCTGCTGTTACCTGAGTACAACTCAATCTAACATTAATCCCAGAAACATCTGTTGTAAAAGAAGCTAATACTCCATTTGTTTCTAATACAGCATACTCAGTCAGCTTTGATGTTGTTCCATCGTGAATAACCATAATTTCAGAAGTTTGATAGTTGGTTCCTTGTTTAACTTGCACTATATACTTGGCACTTCTATAAGTTGCTAATGCCCAATTATCTAGCACAGATGATACATTGGCTGCTAGAGTAGTGATATCTGTAGAGATAACACTGTCCACAGCGATAGTATCAGTTCCGGTGGTTTGATGTGTTATTGTTCCTCTATAGATACCATTTGAAATAACTTTTGAGGTTAATATTTGTGAACCATCAATAGTTACCACATCACCAGCAGAACCGCCACCTAAAGTTTTACCAAATATTTGTGTTGCACTTAATACTGTGTTGTTATTGATTTTAAATTCTTTACCAGACGCTAAATTCCAATGTTCACTGCTGGTCCAATTAACTCCATCCCACAGTATAGTCTTATCGGTATCACCTTTTAGAATTATCCCACCACCATTTGCTGTGATATTAGTAGGTGTTGCAACTGAGCCTAATTCTATATTCTTATCATCAACTGTTACAGTTGTGCTATTAACTGTAGTAGTTGTTCCGTTAACAGTTAAGTCCCCTGATATTGTAACATTTTTATTGAATGTTGTAGTTGCCCCTACTGACGACGATCCAATACTTAAAGTAGTAGCAGCACCGCCAAAATTGATTGTGGTGGCAGTAGTATTAAAAATATCCATACTAGCACTACCTGCAATTATAGAAGTATTAATTGTAGGACTAGTTAAGGTTTTATTTGTTAATGTTTCAGTTCCAGCTAAAGTTGCTAACGTGCCTGTACTTGGCAAGGTAACATTAGTGTCAGCAGTTAAAGTAAACGTTACATTTCTAGCAGTATTTGCAACATTGCTATCAGTATAAAGTCTACCTACTGTGCTTATTTCTCCACCAATTGCAATAGCATAATTGTTAGCTGTACCCGTTCCACCTTTAATAGGAGGAACCGGAGTGCTTAAATTGATTGGATCTCTATAATAACTAGCAACTTCGCCGTTCAGCTTTAACGCATCAACAACACCATCCTTTATGAATACAGCTCCAGACCCATCTATTGCTACATTAAACTGAGTCTTTGAGAATTTGGCAACACCTGGATTAGTATATGATCCGTCGCCTCTATCACCCTCAACCCTTTCAATATCAATGGCTACGTCACCATAGTATCCTGAGCTATCCCCACTACCTGTAAGAGTTATAGGACTATCTCCAATTTCATTTAAAGTTTGAACAACAGGAACCCAACTACTATCACCTCTTAAGAAAGTCTCTGTATTTGCTACACCTTGGCTGGCTAACCTAGAACTAGTTACAACTCCACTTATAATATTACTTGCATCAATATTATTAATACTTAAACTGTTCCAGTTTGACTTAAGCTTACTACTAGTATTGACTGCTCCTATTACTGTTACATTTTGTTTAGTAAACGTACAGGTACCCGACCCAGTAGTTGTAAAGCCAACCGGATTAGAAGCAAGTCCATTAATACTTGATAATGCTTCAGACCTGTAATCATGCAAAGTAAACGAATTAGTAGTTACACTGCCAATAAATTTAAAAGTATTAGTATTTAAAGTGTCACCAGAAGCAGCGGTAGGCAAGTTACTTCCTGTAATTTTTATTGCATCTCCAGTAACAAAACCGTGTGCAGCAACATAAAATGTTTCACTAGCAGGATTAGCTGCTTTAATTGTTAAAGTATGTGTTCCTGTGCTACTTGATGTGAATTCTATAATATCATTTAAGTAATATGTTGTATGAAGTTCAATTGTATTTGAATCTATAACTTTAACATAATAAACTAAGTCATTTGTTAGACCTCCGATAGCTACATTAGCTCCACAAGTATATGTAACAGGATCTCCATTAGTTAACGAATGACTGGAAATTGTAATCCTAAATGTAGTATAGTTTACATTTGAAGCTGCATCAAATGTTTTTGCAGTAGAATCTGTTAACGTAATTGTTTTAACAGGAGCATTGTTATCTGCAATAAAATCTGGCCCTCCTACTGTTGCTGTAAACAATGCTGATCCAGGAGTTATATCTAGATAAACTCGTTTTTCAATTCCACTAACAGGAATGGCAAAAGCACTTCCGCCAGTTCTTCCACCAATGTTAGAATCAGCAGCAGACAATACATCAGTGGTGGCATAACCAGTTCCACCTCTTCTCAAATCTACACTGCTAACTTTTCCTGCACTTACAATTATATCAGCTTTGGCTCCTGTTCCAGATCCTCCAGTTAAACTTACATTTTTATAAATTCCTGCATTTGTGTACCCTGATCCTAAAGGTAGACCAGTTCCATCTAAACTAGAAATTACACCTGTTCTATATTCTGTAATTGTTCCAGTAGAATTTGTATTGGCACTTATAATAGTGTTTCCTACTGTAAAACTATATGTGCCACTAGTATCTAAATTTATAAATTGGCTACTTACACTTTGTTTTAAGAAATAGTTTGTTGAAGAATCTAACGGGGCAGTAGCTTCTGTCACAGTGAAATATGTGCTATCACTTACTGTAAGATTTAAAATTTGTCCTGCATCAGTCGAATCTACCTGTGTAAAATTGCTTCTATAAAATCTTTTCGGAAAAGTAGATCCTTGGTCAGGACCGCTAGCAACTACTATTGTAGTAGCACTGGCAAAATTATCTTTTAATATACCATATGCACCGCTTCCTGGTTGATATATAACATCACCATCAGATCCTGTAAACGGAGCAGATAGTGTCAATGTTTGCTGCTGATATTCTTCAGTGGCTAGGTCGCCTGCACTTAAATCCACCGCAGGAATATCATTGTAAGCAACTAGTCGAGATTCATATCCTTCACCTAAAATACTTTGAAAAGCATTTGTTAACGGCAATAAATCACTATTAATTTGACCTCCAGCATTGAGCTGCACCAAAGCTCCCGGAACAGCATTAGTGCTTACAGTCTTATCTAGGAATACTCCAAGCCTATTAGTCATAAACTCTCTAATAGCTTTTTGTGTGCTTAGTCTACTGTTGCTCGCACCACCAGTTTCATTATCACCTAAGTCTGTATCTTCACTTATAGATTCAATAATGATGTCACTGAGGCTTAATTTAAGGACATTTAGCTCACTTACAGTTACTTGATTCTTAAATGTAATATTACCAGTTCTATTAAATGCTGTAATAAAATCACCGACCTTAAAATCTCCTAGCTCATTAGTTCCTGAACTATAAACACGACCTGGTAAATCACTTACTTGCTCATAAGTAATATCACCTTGTCCACCATTCTGTGGTAATGCATTATAATCTGTGCCTGATCCGGCAAATTCCCAAGTATGTCCCGAACTATTCACTATGCTAGGACGATGAAGATAAGCGTTTAATTCTAATAAACCAGCAGGATTACTGAACTCTCCACCAGTCTTTGTTGATTTTACTGTAAATTTAGTTGTCCATATAGTGTTTATACTTGTAACACCTCCAGCTGCAACACTAATATTTGTTACTGGAGTACCGCTGTGATCTGAAAGTATAATACTACTACTAATGTCATTAAATTTATTTCGAACGCTAGTGCCACCACTAGTAACTTTTTCTATACTTAATATTAAACTAAGACTTACAGCATCCCAGTATTGAACAATACCTTTAACTGGACTACCAGAACTGGTAGCATCTATAGATCTACCTCGTACAAAGTTATAAGTACCTGCTGATAATACTACTTTTTGATAAACGTTATGACTATCAATAATGTCATCTATGAATAACTCTTCTATATTAGTTAAAAACTTATGTGTGCCACTTCCTACAGAAGATAAAACCACAGGCTTTCGAAAACTTTCATCAAAAAATAATCTAATCTGAGTTGCAGTAATAATTTGTACATAATAAGTTTGGCCATCATCCAATCCAACCACGCTTACATTTCCGTTATTATCATACTCTACAGCATCGCCATTAGCCAAACCGTGATTTGCATTTGTAGTGATTACCGAACCATTAACATTATTAAGAGAACTTAATCCTGTTGCAGCATTAAATGCGATTTCTGTAGCTGCATCTTTATAGCTAGATGTAACATCAGCAGTACTAGAATGTGTAGCATAAAAAGTTCTCGATGTAACTGTTTGTGATACGCTGACAGTATATGTTCCTGTAGTTCCTGTTCCAGTTCCGAGAGCTGTAATATAGGTTCCTGCTGTTACTGCGTCTGACATTATAATACTGCCAACAGCTAATGTTCCTTCTGCTACTGAACTTACCGTCATTGTTGTACCACTTACACTTGCAGTAAACTTACAGGTATTACTCCTAGCTCTAATTACATAATGATTTACTAGTTCATGCCCTGTGCCAATAACTGTTAAGGTTTGCTGGGCATTATTACCATAAGTTCCTGTTTCAGCAAATATTCCTCGATCAAATGTAAAAGCATTAGGGCTATATCCACTAGCTCGTAAAGAATATAAACCAAAGTTTGTAGCACTATTTGTAATGCTTAAATATCCTCCACTTTGACAGTAACTTCCATTAAGCATAAAAATCTGGAAACAACTTACTATCTGTGCGTAAGCATCATTTATTAATCGCCATCCTGTTCCGCCAAATGATAGCATAGTAAAAGCGTTAGCTACCATAGACTTACCTTGCTCTGGAATACTTCCTATAGCAGGTAATTCTTGCTCCTCTGGAATACCTGGAGTAATATTTGGAGTATAAACTAAATTACCATCTACTAACGCTCCATTGCCGCCTAAGAAGCTAATGATAGAAACGTTTTGAATATACGGACTTTGAGTTATAATTGGTTTATCGATAGGTAATTTAGCGTAACTATAACGATCAACTGTTTCATCACTAACATCATCAAACGATACTGCATAATCCCAGGTCGCTGTAGGAACATTAGCTACTGTTTTATCTCTAAAAGTAAATTCTCCAAAGTAACAGCCATTACGAACCCTTAGCATATCTTGGCCTGGATTAGCCGGACGCATAATAACACTACGCAGACTATCGCCCGTTACTGTTACATTATCTGGAATAACTAAAGGGTTATCTTCTTCATAATCTCCTGCTGCTACTGTTACATTAATTTTAACACCGTTTGGTTTATAGTTACTTGCAGTTGAAATTACTTTATATTTGATTGAATTAACATTATTTGTATCAATTAATATTAATCTTGTGGCATTTTGAGCTTCGGTAGCTGTGGGTAATGTTGGAGTTGGAATACTACTAACACCGGTATTAAGACCATTAACAATAATATCAAATAAATTACCAATAATAGTTGCTTCTGAATTAGTTCCTGCTGTTCCAGTCACACGAGGTTCAGCACTATAAGTTGTAGTAGGTGCTAAGTTTTTTGCTACTTGTTGAGCTAGGTATTTGGCATAAGTGTAAGCTGCTGCTGACTCTTCAGCTTCGCCTGGATTAACTAGTGCTCCAACTCCGTAAGCATAATATTTTTTAGCAGCATCTACAGTTTGACTATTACCGCCATATATTAAGTCATAAGCTACACTTCTAACTACAAATTCAACATCTCGCTCGCATTTGGCTACATCATAAGTGAACGAGCTGGTAAATGGAGCAATATTTCCTGATACCTGAGCTGCTATCCATCCAGTTACTTCTTCTCTAATAAATGCTACATTTGATAATAATAGAGCTTTGGCATTTTGAACATTAGCTGTGCTTCCAGTAGGGTTAGGCATAGTTAATGTAGATTGAATGTTATAATACCCTACACCATTATCAAAAATATTAATAATTTCATCAAACCTAGCATTTAAGAAAGTTTCATTAGCTCCAGAGACTCCACTTAGATTTTGCACTAGTGTTTTTAATTGGTTAAGAGCAGCCAATGTTACAGTCTTTTGAGTGGTGGTAACTGCACTAGCGGTTGCATTATAATAAGTTAATCCTGCTTTTAGACTTTGCCAATTACCACCATAGGTTAAATCATAACCAACTGCTGCTAATATTAAACCTATATCACGCTTACAGGTAGCTTCGTTATAAACAAATGTTTGATCATAAACTAAACCAGAGGCTATCTGTAATGCCTTTTTAACTGTCTGAACTGGTGCAGTAATTCCATCGTTAGCATCATTACCTTTATCAGCACTAACATATACCCTATTACCACCAAAAGTATCAACATCTTCAAAAGTAAAACCACCTTGACCATCGCTGACTAATGTTTGTCCTAGAGATGCTTGAACACTAGGAAATGTAAAAGTGTAATTACTTGCAATGTTTGCTGGTGCCTTTAGTTCAACATAATTAGAACCATTGGCCACATCTTCTTTTAATCTTATTGTTTCATCTATATATACATCTTTACTAAAAGTAGCACCTGCTGATGTCATAGTAGAAACTGTTTGTCCGTCTGCGGTGGTTGTAACAGTTCCATTGCTACCTGTATCAGTTACAGTAACATCGGTATTACCTTTAAATATTGTGCTAGTAACATCTAAAACACTAGCGTCATCTTTTTTGAGATATATTTTACCATCAGCAGTATTGAGTGCTAATTCTCCTGCTTCAAGTTGTCCTGCTGTAGGTATATTTCCAGATACACTACTGCGTTTATGTTTAATCTTTGTTGCCATTGCGTTATTCCTATAAAGGGTGGGTCAAGACTTTCGTCGCCCTAGGGTCAAGCCGAAGCGCCCTTAATAACTACCGCCGTCAATTACATCTGTCCAAAGTGGTACATTGCTGCCATCGGTTGTCAAAATTCCATAACTTGTTGTTGCGTTACTACCAGGATTACTTGCTGCTGTTACTTGTAAAGGGCTAGTACTGTTACCAAACAAAACACCATTTGTAGTAAATGTACCTACTCCCGTTCCACCAAACTGAACTTCAACATCGGTCAAAGTTACTAGCCTATCAATATATGCTGTAGTAAATCTACTTGAAGGGTCTCCTAATTTATAAGCCAAATCAGTATCAGGGACTATGTGTCCCTGAGTATGTATACCATTTTGTGCAATTATATCTGATTCAAAAGTGACACTGGGAGTAATACTAATACCAGAACTATCTGTAGTATCTAAATTATTTCCCGAAAAAGCGAAAGTTTCAACAATTACCCTGCCTACTCCATTTGCAGTTAAAGTTAAATCAGATCCTCCTGATGTTGTGCTTATTGAATTAGTTGTAAGAGTTAATTGGCTATTAAGCACTAGATTGCCAGTAATATTTGTATTTGCAAGTAATTCAATACTTCCTGATCCAACAGTGTTTAATTCTAAATTACTGTTACTAACTGTAGTCTCTATTCTATTTCCAACTATCTGAATATCATCAGTTCTTAGTGGCCCGCCATTTATATCGCCTGTAAGTGTCAAGGAACCAGCTACAGTAACATTATTCTGAGCAATTATAGGCCCTTGAAAAGTAGATTGTCCGGTTACATTGAGTGTTTGAGTTTGAAGTGTATTGTCTACAGTAAGATTATTTTTAACTGTTAAATTGTCTTGCACTATTAAGCTATCATTCACATAAACTGACCCAGACCCGTTAGCTCTAATTTCTAAATTAGCATTACTATCAGTCATCTGTATGACATTAGTGTCAATTAAAATGCCATCTATCTGAATTCCTTTAATACTTACCACAGCGTTTTCATCACCAAAATCGTTCAATATAGTAATTGTATCAGCATCGGAACTAAAGGTGATGCCTGGTCCGGCTATTAAAGTCAGCGTATCTGTAACAGCATTAGCCGTCAATGTAGCAAAGCTAGGATCATTAGAATTCTGCTTTAAACTTATATTTCGATATGTGTCAGCTAGGGCTACAGGCTGTAGAGGCATAAAATATCCTTATTTGTATGTATTTATTTTGCTTACTAAATATTTATTAGAGGGGGTAAAATGGATATTTGGGCCATTGGAAACGGAGAAAGTAGGAGAAATTTTAATTTAAACCAAATAAAAGGGTATACAATAGGATGTAATGCTATACACAGGAATTATATTTGTGATATATTCGTAGCAGTTGATCGCAAAATGGTGCGTGAGATAATGGAAAATCCTGCCTGTAACAAAAAAATTATCTACACTAGACCTGAATGGTATAAAGAATTTAATTCTAAACAAGTTGTTTGCTTACCGGAAATACCGTATAAAGGTGAACATAAACAAGACATAGGATTTCATTGGAATTCCGGACCATATGCTATATTACTTGCCTGCTTAAGAAAACCTAAACAAGTTAATTTATTAGGTTTTGACCTGTATGGAGTAAATGGATTACAAAATAACCTCTATAAAAATACTGACAACTATGCACCTGGTGATCAAAAAGAAATAAAACCAACTTTTTGGATACATCAATTAGGAAAATTATTTGAAATATTTCCTCACATTGAGTTTTGTCAACATCAGATAGTAAATTGGCAAACTCCACCTGAATGGAGTAAATTTAATAACTTGACTATTAAATACATTCCTGTATAATACAGTAAGAGGTCTAAGACGCTCACCCCTCTTTAAATATTCTGCGTGTCATCAAACTTACTCAAGGAGGCAAGAGATGGCAAAATATCTCAGTACAAAAACATATAGACAAATCGGTCCAGTAGCATATCGTCAGTGGCGAGCTGACAGTCATTGTAACCTAATACACGGTTACGCACTAAGTTTTCATTTTGAATTCGAATGCGATACCTTAGATGCACGTAATTGGTGTATGGACTTTGGCGGGCTTAAGGATTTAAAATTTAAATTAGAAGATTGGTTCGACCATACTTTACTGGTAGCAGAGGATGATCCAGAAAAAGAAACACTTATTGAATTAGGTCGAAAAGGTTTAGCTAAGATTACTATGGTGGAAAAAACAGGTTGCGAAGGTATAGCAGATTTTTTATATGAGTATGTAAATACCATATATCTGCCTAGCTTCGGCAAAGGTGAATCAGATAGAATTTGGTGCAGCAAAGTCGAAGTTAGAGAAACCGATAGTAATATGGCTATGAGGGTCGGACATCGTGAGGACGGTGAATTTGATAACTAAAATTCGCAATATTGAAATCGGTAAAGGACGACCGTTATGTGTTATAGCCGGACCTTGCCAAATCGAAAATAAAAGTCATGCTGATCTTTTAGCAGGAATTATTAAACGTACCTGCGACAATTTGGGACTGCCTGTTATCTACAAAAGCAGTTTTGATAAAGCAAATAGAAGCAGTGTAAAAACTCGCCGAGGCATAGGTATAGAAGAAGGTCTAAAAATTTTAAATTATATTAGACAAGAGTATGATATGCCTGTATTAACCGATATACACGAAAGTTATCAAGCAGACATTGTAGCACAAGCAGGTATAGATGTACTTCAAATACCTGCTTTTCTTTGTCGTCAAACTGATTTACTATTAGCAGCAGGGAGAACAGGAAAGGCTATCAATATTAAGAAAGGTCAATTCTTGGCTCCGCAAGATATGGAAAATGTTGCTGCTAAAATTGCCAGTACAGGCAATGAAGATATATTATTATGTGAAAGAGGTGCCACTCATGGATATAACAACCTTGTTGTTGATATGCGCAGTTTGCCTATTATGGCCCGTACTGGTTACCCTGTTGTGTATGATTGTACTCATTCCGTCCAGCAACCTGGAGGAATGGGCACGAGTTCTGGCGGGGATCGCGGGATGGTACCCTACCTTGCCCGAGCAGCAGTCGCCACCGGAGAAGTAAGTGCAGTTTTCATTGAATGCCATGAAAATCCAGACTATGCTCCTAGCGATGGTCCAAATATGATCGAAATAGACCAACTGCCTAAATTACTTAAACAACTTAAAGATATACACACATTGGTAAATGGATAATTGGATAATATGTCTTAAGCACGGAGACAAATATAACTCTGACTATGTAAACAGGCTTTATAACATGGTTCAACGACACTGCACTATTCCGTTTAAATTTGCCTGCATAACAGAAAATAGTCAAGGAGTTAATCCTAACATACACATAATACCAACTCCTAAGGCAAAATTATCGGGTTGGTGGTATAAAACCTGGGTGTTTAGCAATGATATCCCATTATCTGGAACTTTACTATTTTTTGACTTAGATATTGTTATTGTAAGAAACATAGATAATCTATGGTCCTATAATCAAGGATCGTTTTGCATTATTAGAGATTTTAATAGAGTACATATTAATAATTTTAATAAATTTAATAGCAGTGTCTTTAGACTAGAGAAAGGAAGTCTACACTATGTTTGGGAAAATTTATCTAAAGATTGGCGTCAATCTACAACAATGCACGGAGATCAAGACTGGATATTTCGACAAGTAAAAACAAATTATAAATTTTGGCCAGAAGAATGGATTCAAAGTTATAAATGGGAAATTAGATCTAGGACAGACATTATTATCGAAAATAATAAAAGGAAATTTAAAGACATAATTAACCCTAAAATTAAACCAGAAACTTCTATCTTAGTATTTCATGGTGATCCAAAACCTGAAGAAGTTAAAGACCCGATTATTATTGACAACTGGAAATAAATCTTGTATAATTCTACTATGAATAAACATATTGGTTTTGCTTGCAAATGGATTGATAGACCTGACCAAGTAGATGGTATTAAGCCTAAAGATGACTGTAAGAAATATAATACAGGAACCACAACAGTAGCGTGGCTTAATCGCCAGACCAAAGATCGTGCTGTGGAAAAACTTTGGGAATTAATGAAACAAAATATAGAGGCTGCTAGACAACTTGTAAAGCGTGTAGGTGAATTAGATGAAAATCTTCGAATGGTACGACTTAGCAGTGACATTCTTCCTGTTTACACTGAGCCTAACTGGAATTGGTTTTGGCTTCAATCGGACGTTCGTACATACGCTGAAAAGGAGTTCCAAAGCGTTGGGCATATTGCTAGGGACCGCGGTGTACGGCTTAGTTTCCATCCTGGTCAGTTTACTGTACTTGCCAGTGCGGATCCTGACATTGTAAATAGAAGTATAGAGGAGTTTGAATATCATGTGGATATGGCCCGTTGGATGGGATACGGTAAAGAATTT
>Ga0129333_10005074_pt1 | contig 12331 bp, 10 predicted proteins | sample CPB6_08_DNA_FD_94474 | JGI IMG/M metagenome (GOLD analysis project Ga0129333, IMG submission 94474) | Freshwater to marine salinity gradient microbial communities from Chesapeake Bay, USA - CPBay_Sum_0.6_0.8_DNA | ecosystem: Environmental > Aquatic > Marine > Coastal | place: USA: Chesapeake... | reverse complement strand
TTTTATATGTTCAAGGAAGTGCACACTCTATATTAAAAGCAGAGCGATTGGTGCTCAACATCATGCAACGTATGTCGGGAATAGCCACTACTACCCGAAAAATTGTCGATACGGTCGCTCACACAAAATGTAGAATTTTAGATACCCGCAAAACCACACCTGGCTTACGTTTTCTAGAAAAGGAAGCTGTTTTAATAGGCGGCGGTTATAATCATCGTTTTGGACTATTCGATATGATTTTAATTAAAGATAACCATGTTGATTACGCTGGTGGAATTACTAATGCATTGAAAAATGCTAAACAATATTTGAAAGATACACGTAGAAGTTTACCCATTGAAATTGAAACACGTACCTTAGAGGAGGTAAAAGAAGCGCTCAAGGAGGGAGGTTTTGTGCGAATAATGTTCGATAATTTTAGTTTCGAAGATTTAAAAAAAGCAATTGAATTAGTAGGTGATCAATACGAAACAGAAGCCTCTGGAGGCATTACAAGCCAAAATGTTATTCAATACGCCGAACTCGGTGTAACCTGTATTTCTATGGGAGCTTTAACCCATTCGGTGAAATCACTAGATCTTAGCTTAAAAGCTGTGATTGAATGAGTTATTTCTTTAAGACAATTTAATTAATGATTAGCATAGAAAATTCTTATTTTAGAGCCTAACTATGTTATCATTCAGTACTTCCATAGCACTTTTAGTATCTTACTTATACGGCTCTATTCCAACCGCTATATGGATAGGAAAAGCTTTTTATGGTATCGATGTGCGTGAATACGGTAGTGGTAATGCTGGAGCAACCAATACCTTTAGGATTCTTGGTAAAAAAGCAGGGATACCTGTGTTAATCATAGATATTCTAAAAGGTTTTACAGCAACTAATCTTGTTTATTTCGTCGGAAATTATGTTCCTGGTTCAGTCCCTTTTGCTAACCTACAATTAGTGCTAGGGGTAACAGCTGTAATTGGACATATTTTCCCCATTTTCGCAGGATTTAGAGGAGGAAAGGGTATTGCTACCTTATTTGGTATGATACTCGCAGTACATCCGGAGGCATCCCTAATTTCATGTGGTGTATTTCTAATCGTTCTACTACTCACACAATATGTTTCATTAAGTTCCATGGTAGCTAGCTTCATGTTTCCAGTGAATATTATTATTTTTTTTAATGAAACTACCACTAAGACCCAACTTTTATTTGCTATTTCTGTTTGTATATTAGTAATGTTCACTCATCAGAAAAATATTGAACGATTACTCAAAGGAAAAGAATCAAAAGCCAATATTTTTAAAAAGAAAACAGAAAGTAAAGCTTAGTACCTTCATCATGACTCAAAATTTTTACACAATGAAAAAAATCATCACTTGCGTGACATTGATCACTATTACCCTTATTTCAACCGTTTTTGCCCAAGATCAAAAAGTGATACCATGTGCAACACATGAGTACATGCAAAACGTTCAAATGAAAGACCCTCAATTTATAATTAACCAACAAATTCTTGAACAGGAATATGAAAATTATCTTTTGAATGGTCAAAAGTCGGGTCAAAAAGTGAAAAGAGTCATTCCAATCGTTTTCCATATTTTTCATAATAACGGCGTAGAAAATATTCCAAAGGAAAGAATACTAGAACAAGTGGATATTTTAAATAAAGATTTTCAACGCTTAAATCCAGATACGAATGAAACGAACCCTTTGTATAAAGCTATAGCTGCTAATTGTGAGATTGAATTCCGATTGGCAAAATTGGATCCCAATGGAAATTGTACCGATGGTATTGTTCGCGTACAAACCGATTTAACTTATGATGCTGATGACAATATAAAAGCATTAAGTAGATGGCCCAATAATAAATACTTCAATGTTTGGGTAGTTGAAAGTATTTCAGGTGCACCTGCAGGAAGTGTTATTTTAGGTCGTTCACAATTTCCAGGCGGAAGTAATTTAACAGATGGCGTTTTATTGAAACACAGCGTATGTGGAAATACTCCTAGCTTTAACAATTATGGGAGAACATTGACACATGAAATTGGTCATTCCTTAAACTTAAGACATATTTGGGGTGATGGCACCTGTGCTACCGACTTTGTTAATGATACGCCTCCACATTCAGCTGCAAACGATGGCTGTCCTAAAAATAAAGTATCTACTTGTGCTGGTAATGCTATTGAAATGACAGAGAATTATATGGACTATACCGATGGTAATTGTCAAAACATGTTTAGTTTAGGACAAAAAACTCGTATGGATGTAGTATGGAATGGAAGTCAAAACAGTAGATCTAATTTGTACTCAGCAGCCAACTTAATTGCTACTGGAACAAACGACGGGTACAACGCCCCTCCATGTGTACCGTTGGCAAATTTTTATCGCCGACAAGAAGGTTGTACAAATACAAACTATACTTTTAGTGATTTCAGTACTCGTGCAGATGTAGTTAATTATTTCTGGGAATTTGAAGGCGGAAGCCCGGCAACATCAACCGATAAAAATCCTACCGTGAGTTATGCAAATGCGGGTACCTACGACGTAAAGCTAAAGGTTAGTAACGCTACAGGAGCGGATAGTATCACGAAGCAAAATTTCATGAAAATATGGGATAATGTTTCAACTAGAAATTTGCCATTTTCTCAAGATATGGAAGATGAAAACTCATTTGCTAATGATATCTATAATCGTGCCGACAATAAATCGCAATGGTTGAGAACTACGGCTGCTGGCTTTAATTCCTCCTCATCAGTATACATGAAATTTTTCGGTGTTTCCGATGGTAGAGCGAGCGCAATTTTATTGCCAACCATAAACTTAGTTGGAACAACCAATCCAATATTAAGCTACGATTATGCCTATGCACAACGTTCATCAGCATCATTAGATCGTTTAACCATTGGGATCACAAGAAATTGTGGGCTTTCATTTAACACCTTAAGCAATGTGACTGGTGCAAGTTTAGCAACTCGTGCAATATCATCTACAGAATTTGTTCCTAACTCACCAAGCCAATGGAAACGAGTGGAAACTTCTTTGAGTTCATATACTAACGAAGATAATGCTCAGATTAGATTTTTAGCTACCAACAGTGGTCCTGGTAATAATATATACATTGATAACATTACCATTTCAGTAGCCACTGGTATTGAAAATTTAATATTGAATAATTTGAATTTATCCGTAGCTCCAAATCCATTTAATAAAGAAACCAAGGCAAGCTTTAACTTATTGTTTAAAGCAAATGTTCAGGTCGAATTGTATGATCTTTTAGGTAGAAAACTAACTACAGTGTACAATGGGAATTTAAGTTCAGGAATGCAAGAGGTGCGCATTGATGAAACACACACGCAACAATTAACTTCAGGTATTTACTTATTGAAATTAACAATTGATGGTGTTTCTAAAACGGAACGAATCGCTTTAAACTAATTCTTAAAAGACCATTCTTAGAAATTCTGCGTCTCGGTGTATATAAAAACAATCTCAACACCGAGACGCAATCCCGATAGCTATCAGGACGTAAGTTCGTAAGTTCGCTAATTCGCTAATTCGCAGTTTAGCTAACTCGCCTTCAACGTTTCCAATATCGCCTTCGCTTTTAGTAAACACTCTTCATATTCTTGTGCTGGTTCAGAATCTAAGGTAATTGCACTGCCTACATTAAAGGTTAGCTTTTTATTTTTTGTATCGATAAAAATAGAACGGATTAATACATTAAAGTCGAAATCTCCATGTTCATCAATATAACCCAAGGCACCAGAGTAAGCACCGCGCTTAAATACTTCGTATTTTTCAATTAATTCCATGGCTTTTACTTTCGGAGCTCCAGTCATGCTTCCCATAGGAAAGGCTGCTTTAATGGCATCAATAATATGTATATCTTTCCGAAGTTCTGCACTAATGGTACTTATCATTTGGTGTAATTGCGGATAAGTATATATTCCAAATAACTCATCTACCCGAATACTTCCAGTTTTAGCGGATTTTGTTAAATCATTTCTAACCAAATCAACAATCATTACATTTTCAGCTCTTTCTTTCTCGGAATTGAGGAGCGCTTGCTTATCTTTTTCAAGATCATCGCTGCGCTTTATTGTTCCTTTGATGGGTTGAGAAATCAATCGATGATTTCTCTTACATAAAAAACGCTCTGGACTCGCACTTACGATGTATTTGTCGTTTATTTTTAATAGGCTAGAAAATGGATTGGGTGATTTTTTATTAAGCTCAAAATATAAATCGATTGGGTCAATATCTATGTCTGAAATTTCAAATGGTATACAATAGTTCAATTCATATACATCGCCTTCAATAATATGTTGTTGAATTTTTTTGATGGCTTCAATATATTCTGCTTTTGAAACTAGGTGGTTAATTGCCGGTGTTGCAGCATCAGCATAAATACTTTTAGAAATTGTACTACTAAGTTCGAATGAGTTCTGAGATAAGATTCGCGACTCTTTCTCTTCAAAGATGATTTCCTCTTCAAAAAAAAATAATTCTGGAAAAGGAATGAACACAGCATTATTTGATTGAAGTTTTTCTACATCGTTTTTTAAATCGTAGCCCAAAAAACCTGCATAACTTTTATCAAGTATAAACTCTTTTAATTTATGAAATGCTCCTTTCGCATGGGTAAGTAATAGATGTTTTCTACCGGTACTTAGCCTCCAATTGGTTTTACCATACAGGTCGGTATATTGGTTCGAATTTAGTAAACAAAAGAAATCGCTATTTTGGTTTATTGTTTTAACCAAATTGTATTTATTCTCCTCTGATGAAGGAATATTAAACATACAATTTACGATAACACTAACGTTTGAAGCCTGTCCGGGCCAACCGATAAATATTTAATAGGTACTTCCAAGGCTTTCTCTAAATATTTAATATAGTCCATTAATTTTTCAGGAATTTGATGTGTTTCACGAATTCCTGTTAGATCTTCATTCCAGCCATCAAGCTCTTCAAAAATAGGTTCTGCATTCACAGATAATATATCAAATGGCATGTAATCGATTTTTTCACCATTCCAGTGGTAATGCGTACATACTTTCACTTTTTCGAAACCACTTAACACATCGGCTTTGGTCATTACTAACTCTGTAACACCATTAAGCATAATGGCATATTTTAAAGCAGGTAAGTCAATCCAACCACAACGACGTGGTCTTCCGGTAGTAGCACCAAATTCATGACCGATTCTTCTTAACTCTTCTCCAATTTCGTTATCTAATTCAGTAGGGAAGGGTCCTCCGCCTACACGTGTGCAATAAGCTTTGAATATCCCAATTACTTCACCAATTTTCGATGGTGCAATACCTAAACCTGTACATGCTCCAGCGGTTGTTGTATTTGAAGAAGTCACATACGGATAAGAACCAAAATCAATATCCAATAATGTACCTTGAGCTCCTTCGGCTAATACTTTTTTACCCTCTTTTAAATAGGTATTTACCAGATGTTCTGAGTCAACTTGTTGCATTTTTTTTAACAACTCAATACCTTCAAACCATTGGGCTTCGTATTCTTTGTAGTCTATGTCTATTGAATAATGCGATAAAATGTCTAAATGCTTATCGCGTAATTTCTCATACTTTTCTTTAAAATTAGGCAACATACTATCGCCAACTCTTAATCCATTTCTGCCAATCTTATCTGCATATGTAGGGCCTATACCTTTAAGGGTGGAACCGATTTTAGAATTGCCCATTTTCGATTCGCTAGCGGCATCTAATAATCGATGGGTTGGTAATATTAAATGTGCTTTTTTAGCAATCACTAATTTCCCTGATTTTATTGGATCGTAACCATTTTCACGAAGTTTATCAATTTCCTTTTTGAAAATAACGGGATCTATGACTACACCATTCCCAATTAAGTTAAGCGTTTCAGGGTTAAAAACGCCAGAAGGAATTGTATTTAATACGTATTTATTACCATCAAACTCTAAGGTATGCCCTGCATTAGGCCCTCCTTGAAATCGAGCAATTAAGTCGTAACCAGGGCATAAAACATCTACAATTTTCCCTTTACCTTCGTCGCCCCACTGTAAACCCAATAAAACATCCACTCGCATATTATAAATTAAATTTCTTGTTTAGTTGTTAATTTTATTTGTATTCATTCGTGAGCATTTACCATCGTTTTTTAACATGCTACAAGTCCCATAAAGGTTTAAGGAATGATGTGTAATTTCGAACTTCAATAAGTCGCCCATCATGGACTGGATCTGTTGTATGCGTGGGTCACAAAATTCAACCACTTTACCGCAATCTAAGCAAATAATATGATCGTGTTGCTTGTATCCATATGATTTTTCAAATTGTGCCATGTTTTTACCGAACTGGTGTTTGGTCACTAAATCACACGATAATAGCAATTCAAGTGTGTTATATACGGTTGCTCTACTCACTCTGTACTTTCGATTCTTCATATGGATGTACAAAGACTCAACATCAAAATGATCGTTTCGTGAATAGATTTCTTCTAAAATGGCATAACGTTCAGGAGTTTTACGTAAACTTCTGCTCTCTAAATAAGCCTCAAAAATTCTTTTAACACTCTCAATAGTTTCTTTGCTAGACATATAGCTTTTCTCCTTGCCCAAAAATAAATAAATAATCTAGATTCATGGAAAATACGTTCGAGTATTTTTACACATTAAAAAGCGGAATTGTTAGTATCAAATCTGCTAACGTTAATTACACCGTTTACCAATTTTAATTTCTTAATAAGGTTATCGAGGTGAGAGGTGTCATTTACGTAAACCATTAAGGTTCCCTCGAAGATTCCATCGTCACTATCAACGGTTATAGAGCGCATATTTACCTTAAAATCATTGGATACCACCTTAGTAATGTTATTAACCACGCCCACATCATCCGTTCCGGTTAAGCGTATTCCAGTTAAAAAGGCAATTTCTTTCTGTCCTGTCCATTTGGCCTTTACAATTCTATAGCCAAAATTCGACATTAACTTAATGGCATTCGGGCAATTGGTGCGGTGGATTTTGATGCCCTCGTTAATCGTTACAAAGCCAAATACGTCATCGCCGGGTATTGGGTTACAGCAGGGGGCCAACTTATAATCAATTTTATGTAAATCTTCGCCAATAACTAAGATGTCAGAATCTTTACTTTTTATTTGTTTCATGTAAAGCTCTAATCCATCTTTGTCTATTTTAGTAGGGCTTCGCTCATTATGCTTTTTATTGGCCAATTGGTATTCACGAAGTTCTTTCATATCAACCTTACCACTTGCAACATGGTAATACAAGTCCAAGTTGCTTTGATAGCCAAGAAATAGGGTTATTTTATTGATATTTCGTGTGGTATTTGCAATTTTAAGCGATTTTAATTTGCGATTGAGAATTTCTTTCCCATCCTCCGCAATTTTTATTTTTTGTTCTTTAATTACCGATTTAATTTTACTTTTTGCCTTACTCGTAATTACAAAATTTAACCAGTCTTCCTTAGGCTTTTGTTTATCTGAACTGATGACTTCAACCTGGTCGCCATTCTGTAATTTATGAGACAGGGGTACTAATTTGTGATTTACTTTTGCTCCTATACACTTTGACCCCAAATCACTATGTATTTCGAAGGCAAAATCGAGTGCTGTAGCACCAAAAGGTAGTTTCATCAGGTCACCTTTAGGAGTAAAAATGAATATTTCATCAGAAAATAAATTCATTTTAAAATCATCAAGAAAATCTAAAGCATTGGCTTCTGTACTGCTTAACACGTCCCGAACTTTTTGAATCCATTGGTCTAATCCGTTTTCATTCGTTTGTTCTTTGTATTTCCAATGGGCTGCAAATCCTTTCTCCGCGATTTCGTTCATTCTTCTACTTCGTATCTGAACCTCCACCCATTTTCCATTAGGGCCCATTACGGTTGTATGCAAAGATTCGTAACCATTACCTTTTGGCGATGATATCCAATCTCTCAAACGATCAGGATTTGGAATATATTTGTCGGTTACTATGGAATAGGCTTTCCAACAATCGGCTTTTTCATTCTCAAAACTTGATTCTAAAATAATTCGAATCGCAAATAAGTCATAAACTTCCTCGAAGGGAATGCCTTTTGTCTTCATTTTTTCCCAGATGGAATGGATGGATTTTGGCCGACCTAAAATTTCTGATTCTAAGCCTTGTTTTTTTAATTGCTCTTTTATCGGAGCAATAAATTCCTTAATAAACTTGGATCGCTCAACCTTTGTCTCATTTAATTTATTTGCAATGAACTTATAGGTTGTCGATTCAGTGTATTTCATCGACAAATCTTCTAACTCGGATTTGATGGCATATAAGCCTAGACGGTGGGCGAGAGGTGCATACAGATAGATGGTCTCCGACGATATCTTTAATTGTTTATCGCGAGGCATGCTATCGAGCGTTCGCATATTGTGTAAGCGATCCGCTAGTTTTATCAATATTACCCTTACATCGTCGGCCAATGTGAGCAACATTTTGCGGAAATTCTCCGCCTGTATAGAACTGGTTTGATCAAATACTCCAGAAATCTTAGTTAGTCCATCGATAATGTTAGCCACTTTTTTGCCAAACTCTCTTTCAATGTCGTCTAAGCTGATGTTGGTATCTTCAACCACGTCATGCAGTAGGGCACACACGATGGAAGTGGTGCCTAAACCAATTTCTTCGGCAGCAATTTGTGCTACTGCAATCGGGTGATATATATAAGGTTCTCCCGATTTACGTCGCATGTTTTTATGAGCTTCTACCGACATTTCAAAGGCTAAACGAATTTGTCGTTTGTCGCCTTTTTCCATCGTTGGCTTACAAGCTTTCAATAAAGCGCGGTATCGCTTTTGTATTTCTTTTTTCTCCGCTTCTACATCGATTTTATGCATGGCTAAATGTAAAAAAAAATAGTGCTTTTTGTAAATGAAAATAATAATAATGTTGATATTTGGTTATTACGTTATGAAGTCATCGATTAAATTTCTTCTATTTTCCTTTATTATAACGCATTTCAACTTAAATGGTGCGAACGCGCAAGAATATATCAAACCATTAAATAAAAACGACACCATTATACTTCCTGCAGTAATTGTCGATGGTGATACCATACCATACATGTGGTTACCCACTATCAATATATATACCACTCGAATCTTTAAATCAAAGCGTCAACAAATACAATATACTAAGCTTAGAAGAGATGTCACCAAAGTTTGGCCATATGCTAAGTTAGCCGGTCAAATGTTTGATAAACTCGATAGAGAACTAAAAATGACGAATAATAAACGTGTTCAACAGGCTTTAATAGACAAAACAGAAAAAGAAATTATGGATAAGTTTGAAGCCGAATTAAAAAAGCTTACTGTTACTCAAGGCCGTATTCTAATTAAACTTATCGACCGACAAACCGGAAACACCTCCTATAAGGTGGTACAAGACCTTAAGGGTAAATTTTCGGCTTTTTTCTGGCAATCACTCGCGCGATTATTTGGTTCTAACTTAAAGTCGCATTACGACCCCTACGGCGAAGACGCTGAAATAGAAAAGATTGTGATTAGCTTGGAGTAAGGGGCAGGGAGCAGGGAGCGGGGAGCAAGGAGCAATTAATCCTGTACTCTGTAGTGAGTACTCACTACTCAATACTATTCTTATCTTTGCACCATGAAATTAGATATTTTAGTTTTTGCTGCTCACCCCGATGATGCAGAGATGAGTTGTGCTGGTACCATCATGCGAGCAATTGCAGAAGGCAAAAAAGTTGGAATTATCGACTTAACCAGAGGAGAGTTAGGAACCAGGGGCACCGCAATAACCCGAGCTCACGAATCGGCCGAGGCATCAAAAATATTAGGTATACATACAAGAGAAAATTTAGAATTTGATGATTGTTTTTTTGAAGTAAATAAAGAAAACCAATTGAGCATCATCAGCAAAATCAGAAAATATAAACCACAAGTTGTATTAGCCAATGCCATAGAGGATAGGCACCCAGATCATAGTCGTGCTGCAAAATTAGTGCAAGAAGCATTTTTCAAAGCTGGCTTACCAAAAATTGAAACGTTTGACGAAACAGGGAAAATACAAGAAGCGTATCGCCCCGATTCCTTGTTTCATTATATCCAAGACCGATACATAAAGCCTGATTTTGTGATCGATGTTACCACTTACTTAGAACGTAAAATGGAAGCCATCAAAGCATTTAAAACTCAATTTTACGATCCAAATTCCAACGAACCATTAACTTACATTTCTAAACCCGATTTTTTAGAATCCTTAATCGGAAGAAACAGAGAGTACGGTAAGTTGTTGAAAGATGGTGTATATGCTGAAGGATTTACAGTAAATAAAATAATAGAGGTACAAGATATTTGTTCAATTTTCTAAATAAATAGAATTCCTCTCGAATAGAAAGGAATTCTATTTATGTGATCAACCAAACATAAAATTAATTGGGACTAAAAGAACATTGATTGATAATATATAGACGTTAATAAATTAATTAGAGTTGCATGGAACCCATTGTAAATAATTTTCATGGAATTTTAGAACAGGCACTTATCGGTGAAATTATAGAGTTTGGTAAAATCTCTTCTCACAAAGAAGGCGATATTATTATCGATTATAATAAAATGATAAAAGCTATGCCTATTGTTTTAAGTGGGAGCATACGTGTTATGCGACAAGATGAAGCTGGAAGAGAAATTTTATTATATTATTTAAGCAGTAATGAGAGTTGTGCTATGGCTTATACTTGTTGTATGGAAGCTCGAAAAAGTGAAATTAAAGCCATTGCCGAAACCGATATCAAACTAATTTCTATACCACACGATAAACTCGACGAATGGTTAATAAAATACCCAAGTTGGAAATCGTATATATTCAATAGCTTTACATCTCGTTTCAACGAACTTTTAAAATCATTAGAGAGCATTGCCTTTCAGAAATTAGATGATCGATTGATACGATACCTAAAAAATAAAACAGCTGCGAGTGGTAAAATGGTGGTAAGTGCCTCGCATCAACAAATTGCCGACGAACTCGGTACTAGTAGAGTTGTGGTTTCACGTTTGTTAAAAATACTCGAAAACGAAAATAAAGTAATCCTTTATCGTAATGAACTGAAAGTACTTAGCACTCTTTAGTTAATATGCTCGTGTACTCATTTGCACATTTTCGTAGTTGCATATTTGCATATTTACTCATTTTTAACAACTTCCTCCTTCTTGCTACCTTTCAACTTCGAACCCTTATCAATGCCCGATAAAACTTCAATGTTTATTCCATCAGATAGACCTGTTTTGATAAATACTTTTTTGAAATTTTGTGGAGTAGAAGTCTCTACTTCAACATATGGCTTGTCATTTTCGAATTTCAAAACACTTTCTGGGATACTTAAAACAGAGTCTCTGCGATCCAATACGATGTCGGCATTGGCGCTGTAACCAGCTCTAATAAAACTACCGGGCTTAAGTTTCATAGCAGCTTTAATTTCAAACTGAATAGCACCATCTTGTTCAACACCCTTTGGAGAAATGTATTCTAATACAGCATCGTACTTTTCGGTAGTGATGGCACCAATCGTAACAATTAAAGCCATACCAGATTTTATCTTTCCAACCTCCGACTCATCTACTTTTCCTTGGAAAATCATGTCTTTCATGTCGGCAATACTTGCAATGGTTGTTCCTTCATTAAAAGTATTGCTTTCTATTACTGAGTTACCAACTTTTACGGGAACATTCAATATCATACCATCTATGGTGGCTGTAATGATTGTATTGGTTGCATTACCCATCGATTTTGAAGTGCCTTGTTTTATTAACTGCAAGTTGTTGTCGGCTGTTTCTAATTCTTCTTGGGCGTTGTTATATGTAACTTCTACTCGCTGAAATTCTGCCATAGAGATTACTTTTTGATCGTAAAGTTTTTTATTTCTATCGTATTCAATTTTTGTATTGTTAAAGGTAATTCTAGCACGGTTTAACCTGCTTTCTGCTTCGTTTAAATTCACCATGTTTGGTATAATTTTAACACGTGCAATTTTATCGCCCCTACGTACCATTTGTCCTGCCTCTACGTACAACTCTTCAATAATTCCCGAAACTCTAGGCTTAATATCAACTTCTCTACGTGGCACTACGGCACCCGTTGCCACAGTTTTTTTAATGATGTTGTTTACACTCGCTTTTTCTATGTTAAATACTTCTGGAACCTTCTCCGACTTTTTATACAAGAAGTACATCGTGCCAATAAACACTACACCCAATAAACTAAACAATACAATTCGAACAACTTTTTTCATATCTATTTATTTTTCTATAATTCTATAATTCGCAATTTCGCAAATT
>Ga0129333_10005073_pt1 | contig 12332 bp, 10 predicted proteins | sample CPB6_08_DNA_FD_94474 | JGI IMG/M metagenome (GOLD analysis project Ga0129333, IMG submission 94474) | Freshwater to marine salinity gradient microbial communities from Chesapeake Bay, USA - CPBay_Sum_0.6_0.8_DNA | ecosystem: Environmental > Aquatic > Marine > Coastal | place: USA: Chesapeake... | reverse complement strand
TGGCAGCGGAAAGTTTGCGAGCTGCAAGAATTCCTCATCACCGACAGCGGATGATAGCAGGATATCGACAGACTGGCCGGCGAATGACGGCTGAAAACCACTGCCATCATCGATGTACACGATAGATGGAGTGCCAACATCTGCGGGCTCAGTAATTACGGCGGACGAGACCTGCTTGCCGTCAGTTGAATCTGACACGCCGATGATAGCGGCTAGTATTGCTGCGCGCGTACCGCGTGCCAGTGTAGAGGCGTAGTTTTTGATTCGCTCCCGAAGTTCATCGTCAGACTCTACGTCGCGCCCATCGGTAAGCGGCGAGGTATTGGTGACTGCAGCTGAACCAAAAGGAAGACTTGCGAATTGAACAATAGTGTTTATTCCAGCATTGCCGCTGACACCAGCATTCTCGGCAACTATAGATATCTCAGCAGCAGAATCTTCACCGGCAGGAAGAACGGCATTTCTGAGCGTTACGAACCTAACTTCTGGCGTAAGATTGTTCGCTGGAATCTTAACGATTGTTCCTGCTGGAATCAGTCGATCAAGGGTTCCCTGACCGTCAATAACTGTGTCAGATACGAGATGGTCTTTCTGAAGAGCTGAACCTAAGCTGATAGTATAGAAACTACCATTATTAACTATAGACGTGTACGTTACTGGGCCTTCAAACTGCTGAGTGCCGCGCCCGATATAAAGCGTGCCGCCGGCAGGATCCCAATCTGACGCGTCGTTTACGTATATGATAGTTGCGCCTGCGATAGGTGCTGGCTTTACACCGTAAAGCGTCGTACTTCGCTTAACGATTGAGGTGTCTTTTATTGTGACAAAACCAGTCGACCTGATTGCTGCTCTGCGAGACAGACCGTAATCTGCTGCGCGAGTATCTAGGTCAGAGTTTTTAAGTGCGTCTATGTTTAGCGTCTCAAGAACACTCAAAATAGATGAGTTGTTTTCAAAGTCTTGAGCAGCAACAGCTTCCAGCAGAGTAAGGAGCACAGATCCTGTATTGATATCGTTGACCGGCGTGTCTGCAATTATTTTTCTGACCAGTTTGCCGAGGATTTCATTGTATGTTTGAAGACTTACAGCCATTGCAGCCTCTTATTGAGGAACGTTAACACTGAACGATATTGGTATCACAGTATTTCCACCACCGGCCAGAACAACACCCAATGTAACAAGATAGCCGGACGCAGCGGATCCTCTGCTTCCTAAGTATTCTACCGTTAAGTTATCTAGTCTTTCAAACCTTGCATCGTTAAGAACTTGACTCGCTATATTTTCTGCTATAAACCGCTTCACCTGGTTAATATTAAAGTTCTGCGAGCCCACTGGGCTTATGGTGCCGTACGCCGGGTGGCGAGAAAGAGAACCGGCCTCTGTTGATAGTAAAATCTTCAATGCTTGCAAGGCGTTATCTGCGCCGTAAGATAGTTTTAAATCACCGGATGGCGTAAAGACTAAATCGGTATCGTCGTTGATCAAGACATCAACACCCGCATTCTTCTCGTCTTCGCCTTTGCTCCTTAAAAACCACGGCTCTGGTTTGTTGAGCTTGGTTTCGATTGGCTCGATGGACGGTATTAACACGTAAAAGTTACTGTTGATAGTGTTTTTCTGAAACACGCGCAAGCTAGCCTGATCAGACGTCAGATACTGCCCAAGATTGCTTTCGCCGCTCAGCTGAATTACTAACTCGCCAGATACGGGGACTTCTTTTATGGACTCTATAACTCGTTGATCTGGTTGAGTATTTAAATTCGACTGAAGTATGACGATCTGGTTGATAAACACTTTATCTTTGTTGTAGCGTCCCATGATATCTGTGGCTGCTATATTGATCGTGCTATCCTTACCGTTGACTATTAACGGAATCTTTTCGCCAACCTCATCAATATAGGGTGGTTTTAAGCCGTTCGCAATAGCGATCTCGATCCAGCGGTCCGGGTCGCCCATCGTTCTGGCTGCAAGAGTTTGTAAAGATTCACCATAATTAAGTCTAGTCAAAGTACCAGACGCGTAGGACAGGATATCAATATCTGGATTGTTCGCGTTGGCCCTGGCAAAAGCAAAGGGATCTATATAGGCAGTACTGTTTAGTAGTGTTTCATTTGCCAGTATGGCATCTACAGTAAATATGCCAGTTTGAAACTGATAAGAAAATACTATATCTGTTATAGATTTGCTTAAAAGTTGGGGAAGAGATCCCCTGTTGTAGACTTTATTGTAAGTCGCGTCTGTTCCGCCAATAGTGTCCGCTACGGCATCTCGACCATCTACCAAATTCTTGCGCATCTCTACGAATTCGTTTTTTGTGAACGATGATACGCGCTGCTTTTCTGTATCTATGAGTTTTTGCTCTATTGGCGAGATTGCGAGTTCGCTAACGTACATATTGTCAAAAACTGTATAATACTTTGATATTAAAGTATTATTATTGATATTTTGCTTTATGCTCGTAGACTGCGACCTGGTGGTCTCTACGAACTCGCTAAACAATTCAATCTCTCTTAAAAGTCTAGCAACATCATCATATTGTTCAGAGTTTCGCAGTATTTTAGTTTTTATTTGCTGCCAATTTTCAAAAATATACTCTAGGCGCAGAGAGATGAGTATGGGAATATCGGATAATTTTAACTGATCATTATCTCTCAGTTTTAACCATAAACTAATATCAGATAGCGCAGAGTATGCCTTTGAAACGGCGTCCATGTCATGCTCCTAGTGTGCTGTAGGCGCCCACGGCTGAATTTGCTAGACTTTTTGCTTTGTTCGCAGTGTTTTTTAATTTAGAAAACAAAGAAGGTTTGCCGTCGAGTCCTAATTCAGCGACCCTGTCTTTAAGACTAGCAGGATCTTCCTCATCCTTCGTAATACCGGTGAGGTTGTAGGCTCTCAGCCTTATCACGTAATTATAGAGCATTGGATTCTCTGCGCTTCTTTCTAACGTGAATGTCTGAACCGCGCAGGAATATTTATTGTTATCTTTGTAGTTTAGGAAATAAAGAAGACTTTCATTTTTAGAAGCTAGCGGTGATGCTGGTTTAGGTTTTTGCTTACCTTTTGCAGCTGATTTTTTATAATCTAGCAAAAACTTATAAAAGTTATGAAAAGCTGCATAACCTGAATTGTCGTTAAAAACGCCGGCTTCAAACCCGTTGCCAGGTTTATCTCCCCAGATATTTTTTATATCTCCAGCTTGATTTAGCGCGTTGTCAACTTTGCCAAGCGTCTTGCTGAAAAAGCCACCTGCAAGCGAAGCTAAAGAAAACGTGCTGTAATTCTGCCTACCAGAATATGATTTTGTAACCTGCTGCGACCTATCCTCTACGTATCGCGGCGAAAATCCAGTAGTACCTTGAATAGTGATATCAAAATATCTTTGCTCAGAATGCTCTTCAACAGTGCCGTGCAGCGTGGATATAATGTTTGTAGCATAATGCGTTGTTATTGTTAAGTTTTGTGGATTAATTGGCAGATAAAATATTTTAAATTTGCCGTCTATTTTAGCTTTAAATCCGTAGGGTAGTGATTTATACCAATACTCTGGTACCGGGTTGTACGTGTCGCTCGTGTTAGAGATTATCTTAGGCTTTGACGCGCCTAACAAACTACTGGCCTTAGATTTTGCTGCTTCTAATGGGTTTTCGCTCATATAGACCTCCTAATATATGATACCAGTTGATCTTATAAGCTTCCCTTAACCAGGGATAGTTTTGCCTTGATGGCTTCTATTTGGGCCCAAGTTGGCGCTGACTGCACAGGCGAGCACGGCCCCACTGGAGAGCTAACAACTAAGGTACCTATGGCATCTATCAATTTTATGATGGTATCAAATAGCTCAACGCTTCCAGAGCCTATGGCAATCTGGTTCGCCTTAATCTTTACCGACGCCGTAGCCTCGATCGATGCCTGGAGAGTTGACACGGACCACGATTTCTTAGCGTTTATGGAACTATCGACGCACTCCATCTCAAGCTTTCCACTTGTTTTGGTAAAATTTAAAGTCACAGGTCCAGAGGCGATTGTTATCTTCCCGCCTGGTTTGTCTAGTTTTATTGACTGAACTAGAGGATGCGCGTCGCTGACTTCAAAACTGCCATCTTTATCAAAGGTGAAGTAAGAACCAGACGAAACTGGATTATATTGGGCAGGCGGTATTTTCTGACCAGAGATCGCTTTTAAAAGTGGCGTGTTTACCGGTGTACCCTTGAAGGTGACCTTATACGCACCCTCATCGTCTATGGTCGTTTCAAGTCCGTTGAACTCCGAGATGTAAGAGATCTTGCCTTTTTCTAACTTTGACTTGCGTCCTGGGTGCCTAAGGCTACCCAATATTACGCCGTCTGCTGGTGATCCGTTTAGGTGCGCGACAACGACAACGTCACCTACCCGCGTGCCCCAGTTTGCAGGAAGAGGTGCGACAGTTTTTATATTTTGAGTTCTGGGCGACCACTCTTCGTAGTTGTAAATATCGCCAAATCTAGACATCTGGCGGCATTCGAGAAAATATCTTAGACCGCGAGATTGAACTTCCACCTTGTAGAAGTAGATATCCAGGTCGGTGTTGTAGTTTTCTTCCCTAACAAGACCCACGTGAACGTTGTTTATGGTCGCGTTCTGACGCGTGACGTTAGGATCTAACCATAGCGATGAGTCGTTAATAATCATTTTGTTGCATCTATTTGATATGAGTCTTTGACGATTTCATCTTCAGGCTTTAGGGCGTTCCCGTCGGTGTCGATTCCAAAAGATTGACTATCGGTCAAAACTGACCCAGAAGGATCGGCGAAAACACCGCGAACGAAATTCACAGTAGTAACGTACGAGCGAGAACCGTTTTCTGTGTAGCTAAATCTGTGACCTACGGCTTCGATATGCGCAACCATCTGGACGTTCGATGTTTTGTTCTTTACGCTGAGTCCAGCTTTAGCTTGCTCTTTAACAAAGTTAGTCATCCCAAGGGTAGACGCGTCGAAAGATATGTTCTCTCCGACGCCGACGTAATCGTCCAGCCCCATGAACGTCACCGATCCATTTAGCATCTTGTGTGTGTCAAAGTACCAATGCTTAAGAACTGGCAACCAGTTTTTCAATCTCGATGGATCTCCGGTGCCAGACTCATTAGGTGGCAAGAATGTCGTGGAAAACATCATGGGTTTAAGGCCGTTCCTGGCAAAGGAGCCGCCGGACGTGTCGTATATCGCGGCGTCGGCTTTTGTCCAGGCACCCATGGCCGCTTTAGCAGCTTCTTCAGGAAGCGTTACGCTTGAAAAATCCGGCATGAGCTCAATAAAGTTAACTAGATCTCTCCAGTTGTCGCCCGCGTTAACAGAGACGATCAGCTCTTGTGGGATTTTTGTCTTCTTAAGATTGAAGAAAGGAGAAGTGATTTTTAATGCGTCTGGGTTTGCTGGTGGCGTCGGGGACAACCAAAATGGTCTTGGTCTTTTAAAGAGGGAAAGCTGAGGTTTGTCACCTTCCCACCTCATCTCGCAGAACATCTCATTTACTACGTGAGCGCTATGTTCTGTGAGTATCTGCCACACACTGTGAACCCCAACAAGCGAGTTCGGATTCATGAATCCTGTAGCCTCAACTTCGCTACTTTCGTATTGCTCTTTATTGCTAGTAAAAGATATGCGACCAAATTTATAGTGAATATTATCGGCAAGATTGTAGCTAGGAATTGTCTTATCGACCTTGGCGGCAAGTGCGATCGGCAAGACAAACTGGGAAAGCGGCGCCCATCTGTTCATATCTGGCACGCCAGGTTCTATTGGCTGTTGAGATCCCCAGGCGCGTATGATGGACTTTATCAAAATGTTTGGAGAAAAAACCTGAGATACCGGGGTGGCTTTGTCAAACAGCTCTGAATTTGAGATTAATTTTATAACTTTATAAAATGCATCGTCGAGCGCGTTAGTTATGTATGGATCAATATACAGCATCGACTCGAAGACCTGACCCCAGTCCTTACCTTCAAGCGTATATACGCTCCTTCTTGCGCCCGATGTCTGATCAACATCAATGTTCATCCTGACGCTGTCGATGCGGCCGATCATCTTGAGTGTTTTAGAGCTAGATTTGTAGATATCTTCCGGCTTCATGTAGTCCGGCGACATATGGATCTCGATCCAGCTGCCGGGGGAGATGGCTGCAACCCAATTTCGCGTTGGTGCAAGTTCCACCCTAAAAGATCCAGCAGGACTGGCTTTTGTCTTAGTCGTAGATATGGACACTATTGATTTAGTCGCGACTATGATTTCATTCTGCTGTGTCGTTATATTAGCAGATCCACCTCGATCTACGTATGTGTAGATCAATATCGCTGCCGTCGGTGTTCTTGTTAATACTGGTGACATATGCCTACTGCGTCTTAATTATTTTTATTTAAATGGTACGCCGCGTTTTTTTTGATCTTTACTCTCTGGCATTACCGCTGGAAGCGTACCTGGACTTCCAAGAGGCGTTACGGCCTTAACAAAGGCTTCTACCGCAGTTTTAAAGTCTCCCACGCTCTCGTCAAATATTCTAGTATCTAATTTGATATTAGTAGCTGCGGTCGTGGCGCGAATGGCGGCTTCGTTGGCGTCGGCACCAGTAGCAGCTTGAGATGCTATATCAGCCATCTCCTGCATGCTGAATGGTGCTTGAGCTATTTGGCCTGCAACACTCGTTGCGCCTGCTCTTTGAGCTTTAGCAGCAGCACCCATTTCTCCGCCAGGTCGTTTTGGATCAAATCTGCCTGGCGCCTTGCCACCGTGGCGTGTCATCTCTATTCCAGGTATGCCGCCTGGAAATTGACCTGAATAATATATTGCTTCTGTGCTTAATTGATCGTAACTTATCTTGCCCTCGCGGTAGTCAGAAAGCTCTTTAGCAACCTTAGGTGTCAACAATGCCGTGGAGTAATCCATAGCCTTGCCGTACAAAGCCGATTCAGCTGCGCCAACAGCTCCCGGTCCTTTGTATCTAAGATCTTTTGTTAAGAATGTTGGAATCGCACCTGGCACAGCAGAAAGTGCTGCAATGACAGCTGGACTAACTTTTTCGCCAGCTTTCATACCTTCAAAATATTGACCTTTAAGAGAGGCGACGATTTCAGGCCTCATCTTTGCCATATCTATGGCTTCTAGCATGCCGATATTAGGATCGTTTGCTTTAATCCTGTTGAAATATTTTATTGTTTGAATATCCTGACCAGCGCGCGCAGATAGTCCTTGAACTTTTTCAAATGCGCCTGAAACAAGTGCCTGTTTAAGCATCTCGTTCATCGGTGTTCCGCTTAGAGCATCTAACCCTCTCGTAAGGGAGCGCTGAGTTTCTAGTGCGGTAGAGACGCCCATACCTGCCCCAGATCTAGACAGCATCTGAGTTATGTTGAATAGACCTTCTAAAGACTTAGCGTCGTCGACACCGCGGCGAACTGCGTTTGCCAATATCTCTTCGACTTCTTTTTGTCCGCCGCCGACGTTTGACATCTGGCCGACGCGCCGAATATAGTCATCGGCGCTCATTATGCGAGCTTCTTGAAGTTGGGCGCCGCGAGACACTATTCCCGCCCCTTGGTCTCTAGATCTGACAAACTGCGCGCCAATCGTTCTTGCACCCAAACCAAACAATGCTGCAGTTTGTTCTGGCATAAGGCCATAATCCGCTAGCTGAGGAGCGGTTTCTATAGCGCGGTTGTGTACATTACCCGCTCTGCTGCCGGCGCCCATCATTGACCCGTACGCAGACATCCTAAAATCGTAAAGCGCTTTATTTGCCGCGTCAAGGGTTGCGTAAGATGCGTCCTCGACTTTTCGTTGTAAACCTGTGGCTTGAAGTGATGCGGATGCCTCTGTGATACCTTTTCCAAGCTCAATCGCACCTTGTCCAGCACCAAGAATATTGCCCGCCGCAGATCCGGCTAGATTTGTGGCGTTTACCGCCCCCATCATGCCGCCGCCTCTTGCTGAAAAAAACGCACCGACTGTTTGCGCTAAACCAACCGCAGTTTTTACACCGGTATCCACGGCAGCTCCGGCAAAAGCTCTTTTTCCATATGTCTGGCCGGTTTCAATAGATCTCACATTGAGCTGCGTATACAGGCGACGCATAGCAGCGGTATCTCCGCGCGCGGCGCCAATTTGATCAAAGTAATCTTGATTAGTCATCTCAGCAGCCTGAGCTCTAAGGGCTAACTGCTGCATATCCGCATTAACAAATGCATACTGCGCCAAACCTAGACCAGCACTAATTGCAGGACCGATAGATGAAGCCCCGGATATGAATTTGCCAAATCTGCCGCCGCCACCTCCTCCACCCGCGTCCTCCATTTCTCTGAATATTTTATTTTGCTTATCATATGCCTCAGTTGTTTTCTCAAACTCTTTTCTTGTAGAGGCGGTTACTTTTCCAGTTTTATCCAACTCGTCGCGCATCTTGCTTAGGCTAGATACAAATGCATCTTCGGCAAGTTTAAGTCTCTGCGCGACTTCTTTAGAAGAACCATATTGACCAGAGGCGACACCGGCACGTATCTCTTCCATGCCGCGGCGTTCGCCTATGCGCTCTGCAATTCTTTCGCCTTGACCAACGAGGCCCTCTGCAACTTGCCTATTTTTGACCAGCTTTCTCTGCGCTTCCTCGAGAGCCAGCTCTTTAAACCTTTTATCCTGATACTCTTTATCTAATCTAAAGAATCTTTCTCTACCCTCGGGTGTCTGAATGTTTCCAGGGGTAGCAGCAGCAGCAAGCTCAATTCCTAATCTTTCCCTCGATCTAGAGGCGCGCTCAATTCCTTTAGGTAAGTTAGAAGGAAGACTGATCTCTGCGTATTTTTCTACTGTTGCGGCAAAAGCGGGATCGGACATTATCCCCCTTATGCCTACTCTAGGATGAGCTACTTGCGCTATAACATGCTGCTCAAATTGTCGACCTGCGACCGATCTTGATGATGCGCGCTTTTCTTCGTACTGCGCAGCTAAAGCATTGGCAGTTTTTTTAATTTGATCTTCATACTGAAGAAGTTGGCGATCAATTACTCCACCAACCGAAGCTGGCGTCATTGGCAAACTAGTCGCTTGCGTCCTAGCTGCTTTTGCCTCCATGCCTGCGCTGATAAGCCATTTCTCTAGACCCTCTACAGCGGGAGATTGCTTAGCCAGTGCTGAGCTTCTAACAACTCGATCATACTGCTGTTCAAGATCACTTATGGCTTTCTTAATTTTTTGCATCTCGACAGTTTCGAGATTGCCGCGCTGTTCAGAGAGCGCTAAATCACGAGATAGACCGCTCTTAGTCTGCCGAGCACCAATGCGGTCTAATGAGTTAGGCTTTCTATTCATTAATGGATCGTCGTTGTTATCCTTAGCCATCCTCAAAATCCTCGCTTATATCTTCGCCGAAATCGTCGCCGTACACTTCTTTGGCCTGCCTAAGCTGTTCTTCCATCCACGCTTTATCTTGTTCGTTCGGCTGCCATTGGGCTGATTGAGATTTCGCAGCGATCTCTGCTTCTCTCTTCTCCTCTGCTTCTGCCCAAGCTAAAGCGGCGTCTTCTTTAGCTTTATCTATATTATCAGCTTCTTGCTCAATTTTTTCTTTAGCAGCCTTCTCGCGCTCGATATGCTCTCTGTATTCATAGTAGAGCTCCTCCAGCGTATACTGCGCAAGCATCGGATCTTTAAGGGGTCTAGAATATGTCTTGCACCACCAAAATGACAAAAAGCGTAGCTGAGAGACTTCAGAGTTAAGTTCTTCTCTGGTGACTCTCTCTACGATAGCATCAATAGCATCAAAAGCCGACGTATAGTCGGCCTCTATTTTCCCAGTTCCCTCTGAGAGGCTTTAGCTTTTTCTTCTAGTTCTTTTCGCCAGTTTAAGGACTCTTCTTCGACCTTATCGAACAAGGTTACCAGCGCATCTTCATCTTCGATGCTGATTCCGCGTCCCTGCGTCCACCAGTTAGGACCGTCAACGATCTTAGTTCGCAGGGTGCTTAGCGCGATAGCCATGCCCATCAGCCCATTGGTGGGGTTGGCCATGTCCGATATTAAGCGGCTTTTTTCAAGCTCGAGCTGATACTTCTCTGCCACATTTAGTTTGCACTTTATGGTAAAAGTGCCCTCATATGCGGTGCCGCTATCTTGGCTAACGTATGAAAATGAAAAAGTTCTTTCTTTTTTTGGCAGATCCATAAAGTCTCCTATTCAGACTTTATATTTATACAGCGTATTTATTAAAAACCCATTTTTTTCTTAGCGGCATCCCAAGCGCTTTTTTGTCCAGGCGAAGATTGCAGCTGATCGTCAGGGATTGGACTGGGCGGATTTTCTGCTCTCCACCCAACAGCGGTCCAAGTAAGAGTCATCGTAGACAACCTCTCAGCTGAGACGTCGCCCTGCTGACCCGTAACCACGGCTTTATTAGTCTGAAACAGAATATTATCTGTTGCCGCATCTCTAACGTCGATAGTTATATATTTACCTGTAAGAAATGTAGCAATATCAGTTTGCATCTTTCTGGCCACAGGAGAATCGCCGGGTAATTGAAAAAGACCCAAGGTACCAGATACTGATATCCTTTTGGGCGCGACTTCCCAAGGAAGCGGGTCGTCGATAGTGTAGATCTCTGTCGCCTCTGTTCTTGCGCTCCATGTGATCTGAAACGCAAAGCCAATTATATTTCCGTTAACTTTAAGTACAGCTCGTGCACCTGTCATGTACTTTGCCTGAGGTCGCAAAGTGAATACGGTGCCTAATTGACCAGCAATGTTTTTGCCGACCTGCGTATCGGTTAGGCCGTCGTTTCTGCCAAAGCCTCTGCGTGCCATAACCTACCTCACGTACTGATGCTTGAAGCATCGGCCAAGAAACTATCTTCATCTAGGAACTGAGCGATAAACTGGAATGTTTGCGTCATATTAGATCGCTTGCTAATACTTGAATTCATAGATGTAATTCTAGCATTTCTCATTCTAGCGACACCAAGCGAATCACCATTTGGCATTTTTTGATATATTTCAATATCAAACGTCACGCCGTCCTGAAAGCTTGCTGGATTTAGAGAGCGATCTGCTCGTCCATCTACACCGTTACCTAGGCCGCTGAGCAAAATGCCTCCAGCGCTATTGTCGCGTAGCGTAGTCCAACCGCCAACGCCGTTGCCTAAATTTGACACGTTGTTAGGTGTGCCAAGACCTAAATTTTCTAGTCTACTTTTTAAATCGTCTACGTATCTAACAACCGTAAAAGATCCACTCACATCGTAACTGAGCGGCTCAAAAGAATTAGTTTCATAACTGCCAAGACTTCTTGCCCTGGCGTGCGGTATAGATACGTTGTAACTAAGATCAGTGGCGTAGGCCAATGTCACGCCATTTATTTTGAGCTTGCAATTAGCTCCAGTAATAAAGAATGGTGCGACATTGGCCATGATAAACCATCAAATTAATTAGGTAAGATCTGTAGTCGTATTAGATCTGCTTGCTGCGGCAACAAACGACTCATCGTCATATAGGATACCTACGAAATCATAGGATTCCGTCATGATTCCACGCTTGTTGAGACCGGAAGACAACCTGGTCAGGCGGCAATCACTAATTTTTACTAAGCTTTGCGAACCAATTGCGCTGCCTTCTGTTGCCAATCTTTGAAAGATTTCAAGGTCAACAGTAGACGTGCTGAGCATTTTGCCTGGATTGAACGCGTTAGATTGACCGTCTACGGAGTTTGTTTTATCTTTACCGAGTTCGCCCACGCCGTTGCCGCTTTTAGCAGCTTGAGGCAATGCGTTTGCTGCCGTGGCTGTATATCGAACGATCGTAAAAGATCCACGAACACTCGTGGCGATTGGTTCGTTCGTGATGACCTCATAACTACCCATCACCTCAACGGGAACAACAGAAACATCGACTGAATAAGATACGTCGGTAGCGTATGCCAACGTTTTTCCGCCGATCGAGAGTTTGGCATTACTGCCTGTGACTAAACCCGGTTTTTGCCCTGCCATGTCATATCTCCTGGGACCCTAGAGCCCAAATACGTTAGGGTTGCAGTGCACTATGCGACCGCACCATCATAATATACTATCACATCTGAGACTAGTATTTAGCGCAAGCATCTACATAGAGAAATCCCCACTAGATTTTAAATCTAGTGGGGATGTTTAACTAGCTAAAATAATTAGGCAGTTTGGCTAGCGCGTTGCAGGGTGATATCGTTCAGTACGAAGTCAATACCTTCAACAAGCTTAATTGTCACAGAGATGTAGATCGTGTTACCCTCGATCCTGACGCTTAGGTTTTTAAAGCCCTGCGGAGCATCAGCGGTACTCACCGTCAC
>Ga0129333_10005071_pt1 | contig 12336 bp, 22 predicted proteins | sample CPB6_08_DNA_FD_94474 | JGI IMG/M metagenome (GOLD analysis project Ga0129333, IMG submission 94474) | Freshwater to marine salinity gradient microbial communities from Chesapeake Bay, USA - CPBay_Sum_0.6_0.8_DNA | ecosystem: Environmental > Aquatic > Marine > Coastal | place: USA: Chesapeake... | reverse complement strand
TTGTCTTTCATTTGAACGGCCTCTTTGTAATAAAGTTTTCACATTAACTGTTTCAACATATAGGATAAGTATATCCATTGCAATATTGATTGCCTGCTCTCTAGATGCATTCTTTAGCTCATTATAATGGCTATATACACTAGCCTGAGCGCTTAGAGAAAGGTTTTTTACCTTCTTTTTCCACTCAGGCTCTTTTTCTTCATTTGGCTCTAGTGTGTTTTGACTCATATCTTTATACCTGTTTTAATGCTAATTCTAATGTTTGCCAGCAGTCATATATACGGTCTCTTACAGTAGTACCGTCTACCACGTCATTAAGATCCCTATAGTCAAAGCAGGCGCCATGTATAGCGCTTACTACTTCTTTTGGGGGTTGATTACTGTATGCGCTAGTTCTATTAAGCCTTTGCATCCAAGCCTTATTACCATAAAAGCCCTTTACTAAAGCTTCAACTTCAAAGTCTACATCTAAATCTTCCCAATGAATACCTAGCTTAGAACAGGTAATATTCTTTAACTGTTCCTCAGTAGCATTCTCTAGGCCTTGTAGCTTCTTATAATCAATGAATAGTAATTCACTGCTATTCTCTAGCTCAATAATGACCTGTCCAGTATCCGCGTCAAAAAAGGCTGACTCTACCTTGATTGCTGCTTTGTAGTTAGCTTCTGCAGCTTCTAACTGTCTTGTTAGTTCTTCTTCACTGATAGTATGCATATATTAAATAGCGGTTAGTTGTTGTTGTTGTTGTTGGTTGAAAATAAAATTAAGGGCCAAACAATACACATAGTAATGTATAGCTCTACTTCATAACCTCCCCTCTCTTCTTCTTTGTCTGACAAAGAACTGTTTAGTAAGTTTAAGATACTTACAAATAAATCTTGATTAAGTCTAACAACTACTACGCCAAATAGAATATATACGGCAAAGAAGTTGGCTACTAAATAGATAAGGTCCCAGGTAGTCAAATGGTCAGTCATGTGTTTTAGGTGTTGTGATATTACTATCATTCTTCTGTATAGTCTAGAAGAACATACATAAGAGTAATAGGCCAAATAAGAGTAAGTGTAATATGCACACATACAATTAGCGGCCTTCTTTGCTCTTTTGAGATAGTTGGCATAAATATATCTAGAATGCTTTCTGTAGTAGAAGCTAGAATGTTAGATACGATTACACCTATTACTAAATAGTAGATAATTGGATTTAATTCAAGCATTATTTGCTCTGTTTTAATAGGCCAAACAGGATAATCAATGCAAATAAGGGCCAGCCTAGTATAACTATAGTATATAGTACTACAGCAACACTCCGATCTTCTTTAGGAACTAACTCATTATTTACACTAACTGTTATTTTGTCATATAGAGCAAGACTAATAACGATACCTATTAGCAGATACCACTTTACAAATGAAGTTGTTTCTTCTAAGTTATTCATAGCTTTTTATTTATTACCAGATCAAGTCCAGCTAATACAATCTCTCTAATGAACTTGGCGGGTAGTTTTACATTATTTAGTGCTGCTGCTTTTGTGAATAAAGGCGCTACTTGTTCTACTGTAAAACCTGCTAATCCGCATCCTACTTCTGTTACTAGAAATGTATATTGTGGATTACTTATAGCAAAGTCAGTAAACTTATCTACTTCTTCTACTAATCTTGCATACGTTATAGAGGGCCTCTTGTTTATGTTTAAGTCAGTAGTAATAAGAGCATAGCTTTGTCCCTGCAATCCACTACTACTGCCCCACTTAGCTCCAAACTTATTGAGAGCAGTCTTAGCTGCTCCTGCTCCATGTCTTCCCTCTGTGTTACTACCAAAGACAAATACTTCATTATCTGCTAAAGAGCTAATGTTATTATTAATGTATTTGTCTTTCCATAGAGGATATAAGCTATAGGTAAATTGCCATATATCTCTATTCTTGTTGTTCTCAAACCACTTCTTAGCAAATACATAGTCCCAAGCTTCTAATGCACACCACTGCTGTAGTTTTTGACTGTCTTCAATTAAGTTATTATCTAATTGAATGCCTACTGCATTGGGATTAAAGAGGTGTGGTTGAGCAAATACATAGATCTTATCTATTACTGCGCCTCTATTGTACTTTCTAAATTCAACAACATCATTAACTTTAATGCTTTTAATCCTTTCTATTTCCTCTCTACTTGCTCTGCTGGTTGCAGTTCTTAGACCTCTTCTTATAGCTTGTATAGTACTCATATTGAGATGAGGCATCTCAAAGTTCATTGGAAAGATATGCATTACTTTTTCTTAGGCGTTAATTCAAACAGAGATCTTACTTTATAAGCTAAACGGCTGTAAGACTCACCAGGTAAATCTAGTCTCTTGTGTAGTACTCTAAACACTCTTAAATCAAACTTATCTAAAAAGGCTTGGCGCTTTGCTTGAGGATTGTTTAAGATCCACATGATTGCTGTTTGATCGTCTTTAGTTAGATAGATAGTCTCATCTGTCTTGTCTATAGCATACTTATGCTCTTCACGGTTATACTTAGGTTTCAACTGATTGCGCAGAGCGTCAGTGGCTGGTAGCAATAGGCTGGGATTACTGCTGTTAGTAATTAGATGCATTGTGTCTGCGTAATTCATTTCATCAAATCTATACGCCTTAAAATGCAAATAACGCATAATTTGAGTAGAGTAGCCTACGTACAAGCATTCTTTAGTCTCTCTATTCTCAACTACAAACATGGCCGTTTGAGTTGGCATGTTCTTCTTTAACAAGTCTTTGCGCGCTTTAAGTATTAAGTCTTTAATTGTAGTACTTGTCTGTTGATTATACGTGTAAGTCTTGCTAGTGGGATATAAGTCCTTTACGTAATCTACTACGTCAAAGGATAAAATAGGGCCCTTTTCATCTTCTAAGAAGAAGTGCCTGTCTCCTGCTGCAATCTTTCTACCTGACATCTTAGTTCTCCTGTTAATAATAAATAGATAATAAGAAAAGCAGAAGTATTTATCTAAAATACTTCTGCTTCTTTGTGATGTTTTAGTTGTTGCGCGTAGATTATAAGATTAATCTACTACTATATCCATTATACTTTATATGTTTAGATGCTACATTATCTAATTCTAGGTCTACTAGAACTATTATGTCTTCTAGTTTGTAGTTTATACGTCTTACATTGTTTTTTGTTAGTTCTTGTCTTAGAACTTTACATGCGTACTCTAGACAGTCATTTATGTCCTTGCTCTCTCCTGTATATACAATAGATTCCGGTTGATCTTCTGTGTTAATTAAATAATTGCGCCAATTGTATAGATGTATTAGCTCCTCTTTAATTGTCTTTCCCGTCTTTCTATCAAATATAACAAGAGATAAGCAGTACAGCTTAATCATTTATTACTCCTGTGTTAATTAAATATTACTAGTACATTTGTAGATGCTTTTTCTACTTTACCTATCAAGTGCTTTTGAATAGCAGTTAGTAGCTTGGCTTCTTCGTCAGTTAAAGCTTTATTAGTTACGTTACCCGTTACAAGTACTGTTGGTTCTTTATCAAGCAATACTTCAACTTTAGTAACTTCATCTAGCTTGTCACTAGCTTTAAAGTAAGAAGTAAGTAGATCAGTGGCAGATTTAGTAGTGGCTCTGTTCTCCGGTTTAAGAGCAGCGTCTAACTGTGCAATAGTATGACTAATTACTACTTTTGTTTTATTCTTTGTATTTAACTTAGTAGAAATCTTTTCATAAGTACTCTTAATGTTTTGTAGAGTAGTTAAAAACTCTAGCTCATTAGTACTTACATCATAGCGGTGACAATTATTGCTTAGTCCTAATTCTGTAATTAGTCTGCGTACTACATCTAAATTACATTCTTTAATCTTAAATACGGCACTCATAGTTAATTCCTTGTGTATTAGTTAAAATTACAATATCAAATCTTGTTTGTTTGATTGGTTATGTTAACCCGATATATTTAGGTAGTGTTTATGCTACAATATTGCTGTTGTTGTTGTTGCGTTGTAGATTATGACTTTATCTAGCTATGAGTTTTTAGGTAAGCAGTGGTATGTAGCGTCTGAGGCAGTAAAATACTACAAATTGTCTACTACTAACTACAATACTTACTACGCTAAATATTTATGTAATGGGCGGCTTTTAGGCACTACTACTTCTTATGAGTTTAGATTGTCGGGAGACTATTTAACGCAGTTTAAAGAGCAGCATAAAGATGTTCTTTCTACTTCATTAGTTAATGCTACTGTTGTTTGGTTAGTAGATGAGGATACTCTACAGAAGATGTTGAATAGAGAAGGGGAACAGGGCACCGTTGTAACTATTGAATCTAATTCAGTGTCAGTCAATAAGCATCTTCATAGCGCCATAAATAATAGTAATAGTAATAGTAATAGTAATAATGATAATAATAATAATGACATTTACTCTATTTCCGCTGATCCTACTTCTTATAAGTTAAGTTCGGTAAGTCCTACTCTTTATTCTGTTCTTTATTCTGAACAGCAGATTAGTGATGCTATTGCTCTTCTAAGCTGCAAACTTACTAATGCGCCTTTTCTACAAGAGAAGATACTAGAAGGCGGCAATGTTAGAATAGATCTTTTGTCTTATACACGGCGTTCTGTTTATGCTATTGAACTAAAGAAGAATACTATTAGTCTGGATATGGTTAAAGAAAAGATAGAGACTAAACAGTACTTTAAAGCGCTTCTTACTGCTTATCCTGATTTAACTATTTCTTTTGTCTTTACTAGTCCTACTGGTATTACTCTAGATGCTTTATTATATCTACAGTCTGTTAATAGAGATGCAGGGCCTCATAAGATTATATATAGACCTGTTAGTGCTATTTTGTATGATATGCTTAATAAGGTAGATAAAGACTTACCTCCCTACTTCTTTAAAGATATTGTTAGTCAAGATATTGTTAAGTACTTATTGACTCTAAATTAATCATTAATAGATTAATTACTTATAAGACATGGTATATCTAATAGATACCATGTCTTATTTTTTTAGTCTTTACTAATCTGCAGACTGCCGCCATTTAACTGCAGTCTATTCTTTATGTCTTTAGTAGCTACAGATAGTTCTATATAGTCATCTCTACTATGCTCTACCGCTCTATTCATGTAGTGCCACGCATAGTAGTAATGATGTCTCTCAAAGTTCCCTCTGTCTTTCCTATTCATGTTTATTTTATTTTGTTTTTACTAGTTTAAACAAAAACTAATGACGCCATTGCCTATTAATATTCATGCGATCTGACTTGATATTCATACGCTTTGATAGCTTATTATTCCTTTCATCATTTAAATCAATTAGCAGTAAAACTTGGTATATACCATCAGCATTTGGCGCGTTTTTAATCAACCCTTTTAGATCTTCTGTGTCTTTCCAGCTAATCTCAAGACTACTGATTATTGATTCTACTAACCTAATTGGACCGCTAAATAATACTAGTCTATGATCATTATCATGTTCTTTAATGCTGTTAGCTAATGCTATTTGTTTGCTGTTTAGATAGGAATACAATTTGTGATTTACAGGCAATCTTTCTAGTACTTCTAGCTCAAGTAAGTGCGTAGGTCTAGGCTCTAAATCAGAGAAATAAAGGCTTCTTTTGTGATTTAAATTGCCTGTACTGTAGCCACAAAATAGGTAATCTGTATACCCCGCCTCTTCTGCTGCTTCTCTAAACTCTGCTTCATTATAGGCATAGTCTTGATATTCCTCATTATCTGTAAGGCAATCTACGTACTCTTTTGAGGCGCTGCTACATGTTACCCAGAGGTGCTTATATTCTACTTTGTAGGGCTTCTCATAACTATATGTATTTTCTCTACTTTTCTTAATAGCATTTAGTAGCTCTTTTTTAGTTAGTTTGGTTGCTTCTTCATATACTGTATTGTTGTTCTTATCTCTTACTCTAATTACAAACGTTCTTGCAATTGTTTCTGCTTCTACATTACTCATTTCTTTTTGTTCCTGTCTATATAAAAAATTTTATGGCCGCTACATATTTACTCTTTTGCTTTTATCTGCCTCTTTTTTTGTGTTCCTGTCTAGACTAAATATATAAGACTTATAACATTAAATTGTAGTAATGCTATAAGTCTTATCCTGTTAGCCTAGCTTGGTACTGCTAAAGTATAATGCTGTTATTACTTTTATTCTTACGAAAGTACACATTAAACTTATTGTACTAAATCTTAGTATTTTTTCATAATTTGTTAGTTCTCCATTAATAATAAGGGTTGTTACTACAATTATTAGCTCTAAATTAGTAATATGCTTGATACCTGCATTATATACTGGGGGCCATATTTGGTCTTTTTCATTGATTGTCTCAGGTAATTTTTTACTAACAAGAATGAGGGCTAATAATACGAAGTAAATGACAAATTGATAGGGTTCTTTTGCAATTACAGTAATAGAACCTCTTTCACTTCCGTATATCCACATATTAGCAATACATAGAATATCTGCTGCTCCGTCTAGTATTTCTTTAGTATTTGACACTAGATCAGTGGGTGGCCCTACTATAGTGGCTTCCATTATACCAGCAATGAATGTTTTAAGTACATCATTACTAGTGCCACTGAATGCTTTCTTGGAGCGTCTCCAGTGATTGTTTTTGAGGCCCAGTATACGTTTGAGGGTATACTCATTAAGTATGTTGGCGCTAATAATTACACTAATAGGATTAGCAAAGGTGCGGCTTAAGTAGCATATACAGAGGGCGCACACTACGCCTAGCTTACAGTCCTGCTTATTATTGAAGAAGCTGTATGCAATTACTGTTACTAGTATGCTAATACCGTATAGAGAGGGCCCTATCTGATGACTAATGGGTATCATCAGTAGACCTGGAATGCCTATAAATACTCCTATGAAGTACAGTTTAGTCTCTACACGTCTCAATACAAATAACACCAAAGCCAAGACTGGAGCCAAAGGCGCTAACACTAGACTAGTTAAACTGTTTAACTGGTTTAGCTGCCTGCCTATTCTCTTATACAGTATTAGACCTAGTATTATCTGGCCTAATATCCACCAATCATATGTTAATGTCATCTGTTTGTACACCCTTATATAGCTGTTTAAGTGTAATTATTCATCCATCTATCATCTATTTCATTTCTGCTTCTTGTACTCTATCTCTTATTTCATCTATTAGTTAGATCTTCTTTGCTTATCTCTGCCTTCTCCCTATAGGCTATTTAAAGGCAAGAGACTTATTTATATCTCTTTCCTTATTGTTAGCTGATATTACATCTATATATAGGGATTTAAATGCTGTTATTCAGTTCTTTATTATCTATTTCATACTTATCTACTATAGCAGTAGCTGTATCTCATCTATTAATCAGTTAGTAATAGAATATGTCTGCCTTCTCCCTATAGGCGATTTAGAGGCAAGTAGCTTATTTATTACACTATCCTTAATATTGTAAGAGCAGGTATATGTATAGAAGTAGCTGTAGTGCTTATGTAGAGCCAATTACAGCTACTTCTAATAGGAAGCATTAGATGCTGGTAAGGTAATAGATGTAGTGCATAGCCTCAGCATGACTATCATACTTGTGATAGCCTTGTTTAAGGCCTAACTGTTTGTAGTTGTCTATATAGAGCCAGCCGTCCTTATAGAGGACAAAGCGTACAGTAACGTCATTAGACGTATACGCACTAGCAATGAAGGAGGGCCCCCATAATAGGTCTTCTATATTAGTATTAAGTAGCTTCCAGAGGCTTTTAATTAGTTTGTTATTGTTAAACATGTTTAATTGGGTTAAGGACAAACAATATCACCAATACGCACATTATCTCCATTTACTATTCTGCCTGACTCAGTAATAGCAATGGTAGCAAGATTGTGATCTAGGCGCTTTACGTCTACTATTCTAATACGCGCATCACACCTATCAATAATACGCGCTTCATTAATGTTTATCCTGTTATTAGGCATTACTGTGGCGCTCTTTACTGATATGGTAGTGCCAGGAATAAGACGCATATCTTTATTAGAAGTAGTACAGGGACTTTGATAGATGACGCCATCAGTACTGTTCTGTAGAGTAGCAAAGCAGGTGCCACTACTCTTACTAATACTGCTATTAAGTACCTTCATAGGTACTTCTTTACTCAGCTCAATGCTCCTATTAGTAGTTACTTCAGTAGGAAGAGAGGTAGCAGGCTGCTTACCAAATAAGGGCAGCACTATTACTACAATTAATAATACAGTAGGTACAACGTTAGACATTACTTATTGTACCTACTAGCCTGCTGAATTACTGTTACTGGCACATCTATAATGCATACATGCTGCCAAGAAGTGCATGGAGATAGCTGTCTAGTTACTTCTCCTCTAGCAGTAATTACCACATTAGAGTTAATAGGTGAGAAGAACTTACCATTGGGCGACATAACAAACATGATTTTAGTGCTCCGTATACATGATTAGGAGATTATACACTTATTCACTAAAGGGCTTTCTCTTTGTTGCTTCTCTCATTAGTCTATCTTCTCTCTCTTGCTGCTTTCTATTAGCTTCTTCTTGGACTCTATCTCTCTCTTTCTCCAGTTCTTTAAAGGCTCTAGTAGTTGCATCTTCAGTCATCTTTCTATTCTCCTATGTATAGTGTAGTTATTATCTTTTAGGCAGAGAAGCTCCCAGCTCTTAGGTATAGAGTAAAGAGGGCCCTCTATTATAGTCTCTAAGCACTCATCAGTGTTGATGGTGCTTATCAGTACTAAGTAGTATTCATACTTCATACCTTACAATGCGCATTACTCCTTTGCGTATATAGGGTAGATACGGTATACATTGCCACCACCATAAAGGGCCCTCAACAATGTAGCTATCTACTTCATCTACGTCATAACTAGTGTTAACTACATATAGATTATTCATAGTATTAGTTAGTTAGTTAGTTAGTTTAAGCTTGCCATTGACCTGATTATCTTGTTCATTAGGTCTTGCCACGCCTCATCCATTGTGGCGCCATGTCCATATCCCTCAATAAGACAGAAATTGCCACTACACCATTCAATTACACCCCGCTCAATACGTCTAATACTATCCTTATAGGGTATATCTGCACTGAGCTGGGCTACGTACTTATAATCATCACTGTCTCTTTGATGCACTTCTACAAGATGATAGCGCTCCTTAAGACTAGCAAGTAGATCATCATACAAATCATTTAAATCTTCACGCATAACAAGTTATTGACTCTATAGGCCAATCATTAGTAGTCATGTTATTTATTTAATATACAAACGGGGCATATAGGACTCGAACCTATAGTCTACGCTTTAGAAGAGCGGTGCTTTATCCATTAAGCTAATGCCCCTTAATACTTATTATATGACATATATGCAACGCATATAATAAGCGTATTTGAAATTACAGATCAACAGTATTGTAAGGCATAAGTACTACTCTTGTAGTAGAGCTGTTATTACTTACATAGTTACTAAGCTGATTAAGTAGCGCTTTAGTGGCGCCATTAATATAGAGAACTAGATTGCGCTTATTGCACTGTAATGTCTGCTCTACATAGTCCCTGTTCAATACTGTAGTTTGGTCTAAATAAACATACTTAGTTAGTTCTGTATCCCGCATACTAATCATATTTAACTCCTGTATTTAAGAAAGAGAGAAGCTATTAGTACTTCTCTCACTGTACATAGGTTTAATTCAAACGCATACACATTAAACGTCTACTTTATTAGTCTGTAAGAAAGAGCAAAGCTATTATTCTATTCTATTCTATTCTTAATGTAATGCTAATGGATAGTAGCTCCAGCAATTCTGTAATTGTTACTACTACTAACAACAATAAGCACGCAATTGCAACTGCTCTGGCCAACGCAACTACGGTAATGAGTGCTATTTCTAATCCTTTGTTCATGTTCACTGTATTTCTCCTTGTCTATACTTAACAACAATAACTACATCTACAACCTTACTACTTACTAACTAGACAAATACATATTAACTATGTCAATGCAGTTATCCTATTTATAAAGAAGAAAGAGAGAAGTTATTAGTACTTCTCTCACTGTACATAGGTAGATATCAAAAGGCATACACATTATTTTACCAGTACACATTAAATCATACTATAAAAGCATTAGTAGTGCTTTTATAATAGAGTCTCTATATAGAGAGCCGGACCACTTACATAAGAAGCGCTCTATCTCATCATCTGTATCTTGAGGAAAGTATCTACCAATAACAGATAGTTTAGTAATAAATTATTAATAGGCCCACTGGGTTTCGATCCCAAGGATAATCAATTATAAGTTGACCGTTTTACCATTAAACTATGGGCCCAATAATTAATTGTCTCTATTAGATAGTCTGTCTCTAATAGATAATCTCTCTTCTATGTCTAGATCAGGCGTACCACTCCAATGAGCCTTAGCCTTTAGCTTCCACCGTTTGATGCCTTCTACTTGAGAGGGTTTAGCCTTTGGATGCACTAGTACAATAGTAGCACAAGGATCGCATAATAAATCATAATTATCTACAACAAAGTGATAGTGCTTACATCTAGGGCACTGGAAGCAGCCATCAGGATGTCTAGTATTATCTACATACTCTGCAATGGACTCTATAGCTCTAAACGCTTTATGTGCTTCATCCTTTGCATTGCGGGGGGCCTTATACTGAATCTTGTTAAAGGTGTATCCATCTGCCTGTTCTGTGAATCTATTATTATTTTGATTATACGTCATATTATTTACGCTATACAGTATAATGTTTATTGAATACCTCTAGATGGTCCGCCTCTTGAATCTATCTACCTTCTACTTTAGCAACCTAGTTGACAGATACAAGTTATCTGCCATTTTATGGTGTGCGCTTAGATGTGAGGAGGGTAGACAAGATATAAGTATTGTAGAGTTGGCGGCCCACTTTGGTGTGAAGGTACAAACTGTTAGAAAGCATCTAAATAATAAGATGTTTTTTAGATGTTTTGTACGGCTAAGCAAGAATATGTACCGCGTGTACCTAACAGGCATCAAACAACTAAAGCAGCAAGACCTGCGTCTTGGTGTTAAGTGGGAGAGTATCTTAGTTAGAGTGACTGATCTGGTACAAGAAGCAAGACATGTGGCTACGTTGGGTCTACAGAAGAGATTGAGACGTAGCCGTATCTTTAAGAATAGACAACAGAAGAAGCAGGTTAAGACGCTTAATTCTGTGGCTATGTTTACTTCAGATGGAACACCTATTACAAATGCTACATGGGTACTCCACTCATCTAAGAAGACACAGCCTACTCTATTTGTATGTAGCAGCGTAGACATTAGTGGCGCTACACAGCCAGTTATTGCTAAGGAGCTTAATAGACATCCTAATACTGTAAGAACTGCTCTGCGCAATGTTCAAAAGGTTAGAGTGTTTAAGTTTGCTCCTGAGTACTATATGCATTACAAGGAACACGTATTCCTTGATGCGGAACAGGGCACATCTAACAGGTATAGCTACTATAAATATGGTAACTATACATTTAAGGCGTGCCCTACTCAGTACTATCCATGCATTGATCTGTGTGGCTTCTACTCCTAGTGTAGGGTGCATTCTACAGCAACAATTACATAACACTTTTTCACAGTAAAGGTTTATAATGATAGTAAGCCTTTACTTTGTCGTGTGTATGCTAGTTACTACAGAACAACAGTTAACTCTAGAAGAAGAACAATTAGACTTAGAAGAAGAATTAAAAGACTCTTATAAAAAGATAAGGCGCTTCTTATATGGTAGAACAGCTATTAAAGAGGGAGTCAACAGAGAACTTATTGCTGCTGCTGCTTATAAACAAGACATCAAATGGCCTTATAAATCTCCCAACCTAGTTGATGTGGTCGCCTATATAAACTATTACTGCAGATATGATGATCAGTATCAGGCAGATAGGGCCGCCTTCTTTGCCTCTTAGATTAGAGTATTTACTGCTTCTTTAAATATAAAGGGTTGTCTAGATGGGTATACTGGATCAACGCATACATTACTGTATACTCCCCAGTATATTTACTATACCATCATTGCAGAGACGCGCTCTTACTCTGCTCTCTAATTACATCAGTACTGATGTAATACGTAATGCTCCTCTCTTGTTCCTACTTAGATTATGTATTCTGCTATCTATGCCTTTTTATCAGCAGATAGCCTCAAGGAGTTTTACTTAGTCTCTATTTGTTATCTTATAGTACCTCAGTCTTAATCATGCGTAAGGATTTTGATTCTGTCTATTGAGTGCTTGTAGCGCTTCTAATCCATCAGTAAGGTCATAGGCATCTTTCTCATACGGTACAAAGTAGCTACCTTCTACTACT
>Ga0129333_10005070_pt1 | contig 12336 bp, 11 predicted proteins | sample CPB6_08_DNA_FD_94474 | JGI IMG/M metagenome (GOLD analysis project Ga0129333, IMG submission 94474) | Freshwater to marine salinity gradient microbial communities from Chesapeake Bay, USA - CPBay_Sum_0.6_0.8_DNA | ecosystem: Environmental > Aquatic > Marine > Coastal | place: USA: Chesapeake... | reverse complement strand
GAAAGAACTAAAGATTGTTGTCAGTTTATATGGCAACATTTTGAAAGAGGTATACGTAAAGTTATTGATGATAAAGAAAAGCATGTAACAGGATTAGCTGTTTATTATCAAAATGGAGTATCGTATGATTATAAAGATTTTTGTCTTGAAATGATAATTGATCTAGATAAGTTTGTTAATCCTTTATCTGATAAATGGTCAGCAACTGAGTATATTGATGCTTACTTAACTTTATTGCAAAAGATGGGTTCTCCTTGGACTTATAAATCAATAGATAAAAAATCTGTTGTGTTAACAATGGATTATAATGATATTGATTGGAATGAGAAACCTTGGTTAGTATTCCATTGGCAAGCAATTAGGAATTTAATACTACCTTATACTTTACATGTTCCAGCAAGATTCATAGAATTAGCTGATTTGTATAAAGATGATTTTAGTTTAATATTCTTATATCAAGCAGCTAAAAGAATGGTTCCTTGGACATGTTATATTAATCAAAGAGGTATGTATCAAATTAGTAATTATTCTGCTTTTGTAACAATAACTGCTGATCCTATAGGTATTAAAAACATTAAAATGTCTAAGTTAAATAGATTACTTAATGATAAAAACTTAAGAAAAAGATTACAAACTGTTACAAATTGTAAAGAGTTATTTGATAACACTATTTTATATAACAATAGTATGTATGAAAAATTGTATAAAACTTTAACTAAACCACAATCTAAAGAAGATTTGTATTTAAAATTAAGATTATTAAAAGCTAATAAACTATAAAATTGATGAAAAACGTAATAGGAATCCCAGCATGGTCACTAGGTGAAAATAGTTTTGGTGTGCAAAAAGCATACTTAGAATATTTAAGTAACTTTGGACAAGTAGAAATACTAACTCCAAATAATAAAATTAGATATGATTTAGACTTAGTTGTATTACCAGGTGGTGCTGATACTATGAGTCATACTTATAATGAAACTCCTGGATTTTCAAATAGTATGGCTGATCCTTATAAGGATTACTTTGCTAAAGTAAATTTACCTCAATATATTGAAGCAAAAATACCTGTATTTGGTATATGTTTAGGTATGCAACAAATAGCCGTGCATTTTGGTGTACCTTTAATTCAAGATATTAGTTCTGATCATGGTTATAGTGATGATAAAGGTAGTTTAGTAAGTACTTGTAAAGTTAATCTTGAACAGATTAGTAAGATGTATGAAGAAACATATAACACTAATCATACTTTTAAAAGTATCTATAAGGTAAATAGTTATCACCATCAAGGTATTTCTCTTGATGAGTTAAACAAAAATCCTAATCTTATTCCATTACTTGTTGGTAAAAACTTAGAGTATACTCATAGAAATGGTAATCATCATATAGTAGAAGCTTTTATGCATTCTGAGCTAAATATTATAGGTGTACAATATCATCCTGAGAGAATGAGTTATGATCCATTTAGTGATCTGATGATTCAATATTTATTATCAAAATCACTTGCTTTAAAAGCTGAATTAGCAAAATTATTATTCAAATAACATTATTAAAACATGAAACATATTATAGTAAAACTAGAAAATAAAAATCTTACTAAAATTGAGAATGTAAGATTAGGTAGTGATCCTGAGTTCTTTTTGAGAGATAAAACTACAGGTAAATATATATCTGCTGTAGGATTAATTGGTGGTACTAAAGATCAACCTAGATTTATTGAAACAGGTTATGGTGTACAAGAGGATAATGTTGCTTTAGAGCTTACATTGCCTCCAACTAACTATTATCTTAAGATGTATAATGATTGTAAGTATATTATTGATTTTATCAATGCTGAACTTGCATCTAAAGGTCTTAATGTTGAAGTAGTTAATGATGGTAGTCCTGATGCTACTATATTTACAGATGATGAGCTTAATACTGATGCAGCTAGAGAGTTTGGTTGTAGTCCTAGTATGAATGCTTGGAATCTAGAAGTAAACCCAAGACCTTGTGCAACAGATAGCAATTTAAGATCTATTGGTGGTCATCTTCATGTATCATATTCAAATATGAACTATGAAACATCTATCAATCTATTAAGAGTGTTAGATTTATATCTTACTGTTCCAAGTATTTTAATAAATACTAATGGTGGTTTAAGAAGAGAGCTTTATGGTAAAGCTGGTGAACATAGAATTGGTAGTGTAACTACTGAACTTAGAACTCTAGGTCAATTCTGGTTTCAATCTCCTGAACATGTTAAATGGGTATTTGATAATACCTTTGCTGCTATTGATGCTATTAATAATGGCTTAGTAATGGATGAACATGCTGAAGATTGTCAAACAATAATTAATTGTATTAATAACAATGATGCTGATATAGCTCAATATCTTTGTGATAAATATAATATTAATTACGTAATACCACAAGCAGTAAGTGAATCTATAGTACAAAAATAATTATAAACTAAAACAAAACAAAATATGTGTGGATTACTAGGTTTCTCTGGTCACAAAGGTCAAAAATTTGATAAAGATAAGATAAAAACTTTATTCTTGTATAATCAGGAAAGAGGTAAGGATGCTTCAGGCTTTTGGAGTCCTAAGAATGAATTGGTTAAATCACTAGACCAAGCAAGTAAATTTCTTATTAAAGACTTTAAGAAGATACAAGAAGATTGTATGCTAATTGGTCATGTTAGGCAAGGTACTATTGGTAAAAATATGTTAAGTGTTGCTCATCCATTTGTAGGTGAGAAGGCAGTACTTGCTCATAATGGTACATTAAGTAACTATTCAGGATTAGCAGCAAAATATGAACTTGCTTTCAATAGTTATACAACAGATACTGAAGCATTGCATAAAATAATGGATACTAACTTTAGTACTAAAATCTTAACAGAAATTGATGGCTCAGCTAGTTTATTAATTGCTGATAAGAATATTAAACTTAAAAAAGGTCAAGAGAATAGTTTCTTAATGGCTTTTAGACTTAATAATCAAAGACCATTGTTTTATGGTATGTCTAATGAAGGTATGTATATTAGTAGTCTTGAAGAATCTTTAGAGGCTATTGAGTGTACTGATATTACTGAATTTGATACCAATAAATTGTATACTATCTTTGAAGGTAAGATTATTAAAGAGTTAACTATTCCAGCTAGACCTTATACTAGACCAATAACAACAAACTCTTATACTCATTATGGGAGTAGTAATTCTAATGTTCATACTAGTGGTGCTGTTATTGATTATTGGTTTAAATATGTAAATAACTGGATTAAGTGTGATACTACATTTACTTGTGTTATTAATGGTGTGAATAAATCTACTGTTAAAGATCAATATTATTTACTCAAAAGTATTGATAGAACAAAGTCAAGTCTTAACATACAAGATGCTGATGGTAATAATATTGATGATATTAGTTATACAAAATTTTATTACAATCAACCAATAAAGCCTTTAAATGCTTTACAAGATTCATTTGTTGTTATTATGAAGAAACTAACAGATACAAATGATAAAACTAAAGTTGTATTTTATAAAGGTGATGTAGTTAAAATACTTGCTAGAGAAACTATTGATCAAAAAGGTAATAAAACTATTACTTGTGTAAGTAATCTTGATGGTGAAGATTATTCAGTAAATGCTACTTTTGTTAGACCTTGTGAAACTAGTGAATTAAGTTATCATAATGTTTATGATCCTAAAATAAACAAGATGTATGAGGATAAAGTAAAGAATGTTCATTCTAAAGAAGTTAATTTACCTGTTACTCAAGAATCATTTATTGCTCAACATATGATTGAATCTGGATTATTAACAAGTGATGAGATTGAATTATTCTTACAAGCTTGTGATAATAAAGAGATGAGTGCACTATTTGATATTGCAGAAGAATCTATTATTGAAATAAATGATTTTGTAGATATAATGCAAGATGAAACTGATAGTATTAGTATTGTTGCTCAAAAAGTAATTAAAAATACTATGGATGAGCTTAAAGATAAAATTAGTTCCCTATTAATAAATGCTGTAAATTCATGGAAAACACAGAGCCTTGTATAAAATCAATAAATAACTTTGATTATTTGTTATTAAATGGAATTAAATATTTTATTGGTGACTTTATTAAAGTAAATAATATAAAATTTAGAATAGAAAATTTTACAAGCTTAATGCACAATAATATTGCTGTTGAAGTATCAAATAAAAGTATTCGTACTTATATAAATGCCAATACTATTGAAGGTTTCTATTATAAAAAGGATATTAAGAAATACAGTATTCAAAGAAAACCTAGAATATATGAATTTCCACTTGATACTATTGTAACTGATTGTTTTGGAAAACAAGATAAGCTTTCTAAAATGGTATTTGCAGAAGGTAAACTATGTAATATTGATGATTGTGTAAAGTATATGGGAAATCCATATAGTGATATAGTAAAATATATACACAAAACTCAAATAACTAGAATTGGTTCACAAATAGCTTGTTGTACAATTACTAATATATATTATGATAAAACTTCAATAAAAAAAGCATATAAAATAACATTTGATAACTTAGCTAGTAAATTTATACCTGTACAAGTTCTTGTTAATTCTAAGTCTTATCTTGAATTACCATCAACTTATCTTAAGTATTTTAATCCTACTAGTAAAGAATATGATAAAATTATTATTACAAATGCTGATTATTTATTAACAAAACATAATGATATATTTGTAATTGGTCCAAAATCAGGTATGATAGTTAGAAAAGATAGGTTAAAACAAGATGATGGGTATAAGAAATATGATAATGGTTATTATTTCCCAGAATTTAGTAATTTAAAATCTAAAAGTAACGACACTAGTTTTAATTATAAATTCGGTTTAGATTCTAATACTCATCTTATTACTGAAGGTCTTAAATATACTTTCGGTGTAGAAATAGAAATGGCTGACTGTTGTTTCCCACCACACTTCTTTACTGATATGAATATTAAGGTAGAGAAAGATGGTAGTATTAAAAATACTAGAGGTGAGAAATATGGTCCAGAAGTCATTACAGGTGTTCTTAAAGGTGATAAGGGCTTTGAGCATCTGCAGTACATTTGTACTGAATTAGCTAAAAGAAGTGAGATAAATCATACTTGTGGTATTCATACCCATATTGGTAATGCTAACTTTAATAATGCTAATATAGTAATGTTGTTTAAACTTGCTAAAATACTAGAGAAAGATATCTTTAGAATGTTACCTGTTAGTAGGAGTAAGAATGAGTATTGTAGAGCATTACCTGATCTAGATTTCAACTTTAATAATTGTAATAGTATTATGGATTTGAAGATTAGGATTGATAACTATTATACTGAGTTATTTACTCTAGCAGCAAACTGTCCTCCAAATGATAAAGTTAATAAAACTAAAAATCATCCAAGAGGTGCTAAAGTTGGTTATGATCATAATAATATTAGATATTGTTGGATTAATTTTATCCCTGCATTATTTAATACCAGGAACACTAATCCTCCATCATATACCATAGAATTTAGACCTTTTAATGCAAGTACAAACTTTACTAAGATTAAAAACTGGATTAAGATTTGTATGGCAATTGTAAACTTTTCTGAGAATTATCATAGAGATATAATGAAAGGTGTTGTTACAATTGATGGTAAAGAACAACCTATTACACTTAAAAATGTAGTAAGGAAAATTTATCCTAAATCTTATAGAAAATTGACTGAGTTTATTGATACAAGAACTGAAATATTTAGTTCCTCTCATAATGAGGATGTTGATGTAAACTCTGATAATGTTAAACTTAATATTAAACAACTGATATCATAATGTGTTTATTAATTCTAAAACCAAGCGGTATAGTTTACGATCATAATTTTATTAAATGGTCTGTAAATAATGGGATATCTTTTAATCGTGATGGTATTGGGGGAGCTGTTAGGAAACAGCTCTCTAATACCCTTATGATGAATAAAGGATTCTTTAATAACAATGTAGAACATTTCTACGAATGGCTTCTAAGAGCTGATATAAAACCTGAAGATGAGTTAATGATTCACCTTAGACAAGGTACTGCAGGTCAAAAGAGTACTTATAATCAACATCCTTATATATTGGGTGAGGATAGTACTCTTAATATGATGAAAGAAGCCGTGTTAACATTAGAATCTGATAATGTTGAAACTGGTGTATTTGCTCATAATGGTATTTTCTGGCGTGATACTTATTATGATTTTGATACTAAGTTGAGTGATAGTTATAATTGGGCTCAAACAAACTTTGGTACTAAGAGTGAAATTAATCAACTTAAAACTGATCCTAATATTCTAAAAACTGGTACTATTGCAAATGAAATCATAGGTCAGAAAGTATGTTTTATGTTTCCTGATAGAGAAATGATTAGAGAAGGTAATTTTATATCAGATAGAGGTGTATTGTTTAGTAATCAAGGTTATAAGAATGGTAATTATAATGATAGAGGTGGTCAACATATTCTGAGTGTTGATGATGATGATGAAGATTCATATCTTGATTATTGGACTAGAAGTTTAACTAATAGTAATTTATTTCTTCCTGCTACAATAAACAATGAAGAAAAGCCTAAAGTTACTGAAACAGTTAATGTTATTACTAAAGATGTATCTGATGAGATTAAACAGATTGTTGATACTAATTTTAGTTTTACTTTAGATGTTGTAGAAAACAATACAAATAAACCTGCCATCATCAATATGCCTAGATCTAATAGAAATCCTAAAAAGATTACTATTGATGTTACAAACTTCAAAGCATCTTATAAGTCAGTAGAAGATCTTGATATTCCTATTAGTATTAATAATGATAATAAAGATCATTTTATTCTTAAAGCTAAGAAAGAAATGACTAAGTCTGGTAAACTTATACCTCAAGGTAAAAAGTTTTTTATGTATAATTGTTATAATGCTGTAGGTTCTAATATTGTTCATGCAATATCATTAAAATCTACTGATATTGATGATGATTCTAATTATATGACAAGATATGTAGAGTTACATGATAACTTCCAAATCATGCCTAAAATTGCTAATTTTGAGTTGTATAAAGATTATATGAAGTTAGTAGAACTATATGGTGCTAGTATGTCTAAAAACGCTAAAAAGAAGCTAATTCAGCTTACTAAAAGCGTAAGTATAGGTTCTAAACCAGCTATTAGAAGAGAAATTGGTTTCTACAAAGCTAAATATGATGCTAGAGCTTTATTACTTTTTTATGAGAATTTCTATAAACAAGAAACACCAACAATTACAACAAGACAATTGTCTTTAACCTAAATTGTGATATGGTAAAAATAAAAAATGAAAAATGTAATATTAAAAATATTATAGGAACTTCTTTTGATTATACAATTGAGGAACCTATTGTAAAATCTGATGAAGTCACTACTAAAATAAAGTATACTACTAAAGATTTTAATAATATTAGAAATCAATTATTTGAGTATCCTTCTAAATGTTATTATGATAAAAATTATTTAAATTTAACTATTTCACAAGGTTATCTACTAAGTGTAATAGATACTCTTGTGTCTAGTAAACAAGTATTATTAGATGATCCTATTAAGATTAAAATGATATTAGAAGAAGATTATGATATTATATGGGATCCTTCTGAGAATATAAATGATTACATTGAGATTATTAAAAATAAGAATGATGAATTAGATTATAATCTACAATATGATGCCTATAATTATTATGATTATTAACAAATAAAAATAAAAATATGTTAAAAGAAATATTCACAACTGTTTGGGAATCTGTTAATAAATGTAATTTTCCATTTGAAGTAATAGAAAATATAGAATTTTATAGAAATAATGATTTGTATGAAGAAGAATTTGCAGATTGTTTTGTTAATGCTTTAACTAAAAATAATATTATTATTCCTATAAAATTAGTTAATGTTGATGTTAAATCATCAATGAAATTTTATAATTATTGTGATAAATTAAATAGTGTTGTAAATGATAAATTATGTGATAAATTAAATCGTAATGTTAATATTTCATTAAGTATAAAATCATTAAGTAATTCTGAGCATTCTATTGATATTGAAAATGATTATAATATTAAATTACCTGATTCTGATTCAATTATATTACATTTACACAGCAGTGATGCTCTAGTCACTAAGAGTATTTTAAAGCATTTCGATAAGTATTTTACTCTCAAAGATACTTATTTAGATGTGCAGAAAAGTATAATTAAAAGTAATTCTGAATATCATAAACTTATTAATGATAAAAACAAAATTACGAATACATTGTCTAGACTAGAAAGCAATTTATCACAGATTAAAAATAATATTATTAATATTGAAAGCAGTATTCTTAGTGATAGTATCATAAGTAGTGCTTTTAATGATTTCACACATGAGAAAACTAGGTGTTTTAGAAATATATTTGAAGATAATTCTTTAAATCCAGTAAATAAAACTACTAATAAAATACAAAAGTTTAAAGTAAAAACAAATAATAATCCAATTCCAACAATAACTACTAGTGATTTATACTTTGATAGTACTAATGTTGGTACTGGTGGATCTTATACTTTAAATAGTCAAGATGTGATGAATTATATTAATAGTATAAACTATGATAACAGTCAACCTCAATCACCTGAAGATCTTAATTGAAAATTTCCTCTCTAATGATATAGATTTTCAAGAATATATTTTATTGCATAGTCTTTTTACTGGAGATACTAGTCTTATAACTAGTTATCATGATGTTGAACCATATTCAAATTATACAATAAATAATTTATTAAATAAAGGGTTAATATCTAGAATAGATCAAAAAGCTAATCAATCTTTCTTAGAAGATTTATATACTAGGAACTTACAACTTACTTCTGCTGGTAATATGATATTTAAAGATTCTATTAGAAGTGCTCCTAGTAATGAGAAGTTATTTTCTTATAAGGTACCTTGGATAGAAGAATATTATAATTTATTTCCTAAAGGTATAAAATCAGGTGGTTTTTATGTAAGGAGTAGTATACAAGATTGTAGTAATAAAATGTTTAGATTTCTTAATGATAATCCTCAATTCACAAAAGATATAATTCTTGAAGCCACAAAGAATTATATTAAAGATTGTGAAGCAAGGAATTATGATAAGATGAAATTAGCTCCATATTTTATAGTTAAAGATGGAACTAGTATGTTATCTGGTTATTGTGAAGCCTATGTCCAAGGTGTTAATGATAATCAAGATACTTATACAATAAGTAATAATGTAGAAGGGGTATAGAATGAGTGAATTAAAGCTTAGGATAGAAGAGGGGTTAGAAGGTAAATATGTAGGTCTGTCTAACGGTTTTAATAGATTGAACAACTTCATATTTGGTGTTCAAAGAAAGTGTAAAACCCTTATTGGTGGTAATTCTGGTACTGGTAAGACAACTTTATGTGATTACATGATTAGTAATGCTATTCAAGATGCTGATAGAAAAGGTATAAAACTAGATGTGTTTTATTATTCTTATGAAATTGATAAAGTTACTAAGCAATGTAATTGGTTAAGCTCTATTATTTACAACAAATATGGTATCACAATTCCTCCTGAAACAATTAAAGGTTTAGGTCAAAACCGATTATCTCAATCTGAACTAGAAATAGTTAACAAGGAAATACCTTTCATGGAAGAAATGTTTTCTAGGATAAACTTCTATTTCAAACCAGAAAATCCTACAGGTTAAATAATGTTATAAATTTGGATTTATAAAAAAAATTATTATATTGTAGTATGAACTACAAAGATTTTAAAAAAATACCAGGAATTTATAAAATAACTATAAATAATAAAATTTATATAGGATCTTCTATAAATATTTATGATAGATATATTTTACATAAAAATACATTGCGTAAAAACATTCATAGAAATAGATATTTGCAAAGAGCTTATAATAAATATAAAGAATTTAACTTTGATATTATAATTACTTACTCAAATATTACACGAGAAGAATTATTAAAAGAAGAATTAAAATATTTTGAATTATTAAATCCACATTATAATCTTATAAAAAATCCAGTATTAAATACTTTTTCAGATGAAACTAAAAAAAGAATAAGTGATTCTGTTAAAAAAGCTTATAAAGAAGGTAGATTAATTAATCCTTGGAGTTTAAATGGTAGATATGTGGATATTTATGATTTAAATAAAAATTTATTATATTCAAATATTTTAGTTAAAGATGCTATTTTAATAATAAAAGTTAGTAATAGATCTGTTATTAATAATGCTATTAGAAAAAATAGATACAAAGTTAAAAATTTTATAGTAGTTCCTGTTAATTTTGATATTTCCAATTTATAATTATAGCCGTGTTATTAAGGAATTAATAATATTATAAAAGAGCAAAAACGGTAAAATCTGGAATGATAATACCGTGCTAAACTAAGAAATTAACAAATCTTAGTCAGTGTAACGCATAGATATTGAAACTAATAACAATGAGAGAAATACAGCCAAGATAAGGCTTGGAATTAACTGCTACATTCCCTTTGTTATTAGAATATAATATATCCACGAGTGCTCTTCATCTAGAACAGATGAAAATATATGCTGAGCTATAAAGAAAAAATAATTTATAGAACTAAAAGATAAAAAGCTTTTAGGATAACAAAACTGATGTACTTTACATTGTGGGAACATGGTAAGAAACATGGACAGTTTACTTATGAAAATTATATTGATTCTGAGGGTAGACAAAAACAAAAGATTGTAAGTTTTAAACCTTATGATCCAAATTGGCAATGTGTAGTAGTTTTAGATCACTTATCTTTAATGAGTTTAGAGAGAGGATTCTCTGTAAAGGAAAATATTGATAAGTGGTCTGAATATTGCGTAGAATTGTCCAACCAGTTTGGTATGAGTTTCTTTAATATTAGCCAGTTTAATGACTCACTATCTAGTGTGGAACGTAGTAAACTTAAAGGTGTTGATATTTCACCACAACAAAGTGACTTTAAGAATACTAGGAATCCATATGATGATAGTGATGTTGTTATTGGTTTAATGAATCCTTGGAAACTGGATATGAGAGAATGTTTGAAGTATAAACTTCATGAGTTTAAAGGTAATTTTGTAATGTTAAAGATCATTAAGAATAGGTTATCTGTTGACAATATTGCAATAGGTACTTTGTTTAATGCTAAAGCTGGTACATTTATAGAATTACCTAGAGCTGATGAGATGACTGATAACATATATCAAGAGTATATTAATAAATTAAAATAACTTAAATGAGTATTGAAACAGAAGTAAAGAAAGTTATTTTGCCAACTAGTAGAATACCTCCTAGTAGGAAATCTCCAGGAGTATTGGTAATTTATTCTAAACCAAAAGCAGGTAAAACAAGTCTAATTTCTCAATTAGATAACTGTTTGCTTTTAGATTTTGAGAGAGGTAGTGATTTTGTAGATGCCATGAAGGTAACTATTAATGATCTAGCTGATCTTAGAATGTATGGTGAAGAAATAAAGAAAGCAGGTAAACCTTATAAGTATATTGCTGTAGACACTGTCACAGCTTTAGAAGATATGGTTATGCCACTTGCTATAAGAAAGTATAAGGAAACTCCAATGGGTAAGAACTTTGATGGTGAAAGTGTTCTTAAACTACCTAACGGTGCAGGTTATCTTTATTTAAGAGAGGCATTCTTTGATGTTGTTGATTATATAAAGACCTTATCACACAATACAATATTCCTAGGACATCTAAAAGATAAGTCTATTGAAGTCAAGGGTAAAGAAGTTATGGCAGCAGATATTGATTTAACAGGTAAACTTAAAAGTTTATTGTGTTCAACTGCAGATGCTATTGGCTTCTTATATAGAGATGGAGATAATACCATACTAAATTTCAATAGTACTGATTTAATTACTTGTGGTGCTAGACCAGAACACTTGAGAAATCAAGAAATTGTTATGGCTACCATGAAGAACAATAAATTAGAAACTTATTGGGATAAAATCTATATTGACTAATATAGATATATAATAATACTTACACACATATTCCGTTTAATTTTTAACTTTTAATAATACAAGCATATGAGCAATATCACATTTAATTTCAGCGACGTTCAATCAGGTTCAAGTTCTAAGCCATCTATCAAGCCAGGTATACATGAGAATGTAACATTGGGTACAATCACATCCGAAACAACACCTAATGGTAAATCAGTTTTGCGTGTACCTTTTAGTCTAGATAATGGTGCAGAACTTACTATTGATATGTCTATGGAAGGTAATGCTCCTCAATATACTATGAGGAAATTAAAACATATGAT
>Ga0129333_10005067_pt1 | contig 12338 bp, 9 predicted proteins | sample CPB6_08_DNA_FD_94474 | JGI IMG/M metagenome (GOLD analysis project Ga0129333, IMG submission 94474) | Freshwater to marine salinity gradient microbial communities from Chesapeake Bay, USA - CPBay_Sum_0.6_0.8_DNA | ecosystem: Environmental > Aquatic > Marine > Coastal | place: USA: Chesapeake Bay... | reverse complement strand
TGCAAGAAGTCAGCGGTTCGAGTCCGCTTATCTCCATAACTTCTTTCTTGGAGAAAATCATAAGAGAGCCTAAAATCACAGGAGAGCCCGCATTGTAGCTTCACGTTCAGGATTGGGGGCTCTCCCTCAATTTACTTAACGTTAAGAATCTATACGAAATGTTCCAAAGTGTTTCCCTCTCTTGGTAAGAGTAGAGCACTGCAAAACTTTGCAGCCGCTGCCTTATCCACCTAGGTGAGCGTTCAATTGCACTTGGTACTGCCGGTGCGCCCATAAAAACTTGATTTTTGGAGAATCTCTTAAATGATGTCTACTTTATTGCTGCATAACCTCCTGGCGACGGTTCCTACCACCCCCGCGTGGAGCTTAAAAATTGGCTTTGTGATGGTGGTTTGTAACATTATTGCGATCGCCTTCGCCAAGTCCACGGTTAAAATTCAAAATGCTGGCCCCGCTATGCCCTCTCCCCAACTGTTTGGTGGCTTTGGTCTGCCTGCGGTGATTGGTAGCGCTTGTTTCGGTCACATTCTGGGGGCTGGGGCTATTTTAGGGCTGACCTACATGGGAGCCCTCTAGGGAGAACCTCCAATCCTCCCCCTCACCTCCTGGCCTCCTCTCCCAAAAAGGGTGAGGGGGAGCAATGGTAGCATGAGGGTTTTAGCCCCTCTCACCACTTGGGGGCTTGGGGGGGGCTTCGGGTAGGGACACAGGCGGCGGTTAATCGTTAAGTGAAAGGGCTAATCGTCCCAGGGGGGAGCATCGAGAGTCTGGGGATTTGGAGCTTCGGTATTTTCAGCCCTTGGACTTGCTCCATTAGGAGGATCCCCAAGGGTGCCAAGGGTATCGGAGAGGACTTGTAGTTGCAACGTTCGTCCCGTGGTGGCTTCGCCAATTTGTAAGGTAATAACTTCCCCTGCTAGGGCATCGATCGCGGTGAGGAGCGATCGTAAGTGGGGGGTACTGCTGCCACTTTCCACATAGAGACGCTCACTTAAGCTGCCGAGTCGTTTCCAACTGGTGTGAAACTTAGCGAGGGCCTGTTCCACCTGGGCCGCCTGACTCAACACATCGGCGGCAATATTTAAGCAATTCAACCGCAGGGCTTCTTCTAATGCCTGCTCCACATCCAGATCATGGACATTCACCAAGGTTTGCAACTGGGCGGCGGACTCTAAATATCGGGCGAGATAACGGGCGGTAGCGGTGGTTTGCTTCACCGTTTCCACATCTGGGGTTTCCGCCACCTCCGCCTGAAGGGGAGCGCGATGGAGATCGGGGAGTTTGGTCATTTCCTTGACCAAGGGGGCCACATAGCGCACGGGCAAGCTATGATCCATCGCTTTTTCCCGTACGGGTTGGGGCAATAAATCGGACGTGACCGCTGTCCATTCATCTGCTAGGTGTTTCACCTGATGGCGAGTAATGCGCTGTCCGTCCCGGGCCGCGTCTCCAATCATTTGTTGGACTTCTGGGCTGGCCTGAGCGGTTTCTAAAAACGCTCGTTTACTAAATTGATTCACCGTGCTCGGATCCAAATGGCCACTCTCTAGGAGTTGATCCGCCTGATTGGCCAAATCAATGAGGGCATAGGCCCGACTTTTGCTAATTTCCCGTTCCTTGAGCCAATTGAGAAAACTGGTTCCCCGTTGATCACCGCCCCGCTTTTCCCGATCGCGCACGGTTCGTAAAATCCGTCCCCGCCAAATTTCCGTTTGTAGATCAAATCGATCGCACACTTGCCAGGCCCGATCCAATTGTTGATGAAATTCTGAATCCCCTAATCCTTCGTCTTCGGGATCGGGTAGGGCAAAGGTTAAATCTTCTGCGCTTAAGTCATGAATTAAGGAGGTTTCCATGGGGGAGGGGATAGGTTATAGGGAACAGGAATAGTGTTGAGTTTTGAGTTTTGAGTTTACTCGCCTCTTGGGCTCTTGGGGGGTGGGTTAGGTTAGTAGGGTATCAAGAAGAATAGTTTACTGTTAAATATTCAATCAGCTTATAGCGATAGAATTAAACCCTGTCTCCTCGAAAACTATGCCTCCTCGCTCTTCTAGACCTAAAAAAACGGCTGAATCTCAGTCTGAGGTTCCTATGGGATCTCGTCAGGTTTTGGCGGTGCTGTTAAGGGCGGTGGGGCAATCCTTAGAAACCTGGGCCGATCGTTTAGAGGCTGCCATTACTCAGGTCACGGCTACGTTACCGGATCCACGGGTACGCAAAGATCTATTCGCCAAACTGTGGCGGGTGTGGCTGACGATCGTTGCTCAGATTACCCAACGGCTTCCGGTCAGGTGGAGGGCTTTTGTGGCGGGTTTGTTGCCGATCCTAGTGCTGGGATCACTCGTTTTCCTAGGGATTTGGACAAACGTCTTCCATGCACCAGAAATTCCCGCCATTAACGAAACGAATTCCACCCATTCATCCCCTAGTGCATTCGACCATAGTGATCAACCCCTTGCTCCGCCAGTTTTTCCCCTGGAGTCCACAGAATCCCCATCGGAACGCCTTGAGGTGGAAGATCTTCAAGAATCTGAAGACCTTGAAGATGCTGATACTCAAACTACATCTAACGCCAACGCTCAAGATAAAAGCGATCGTCCCCAGGCAGAAATCACAACCGCAGCTAACACCGAAGTCGATTCCGTGCCTGCTGACCCCCTGGGCCCTCCTCTGCCCAACTGGTCTACCCTTTCCTCCCCCTTAGAACAGAAAGTGAAGGCAAAATTGGTTGCAACCCTCTCGCCATCTTGGCGACCCGTAGTACAGCGGCTTCAGGTCAACTTTAATCAGCAGGAACTCACGGTTTATCTCAGCGATCAATGGCAAACCCTAACTTCCGCCGATCAGCATCGGTTGCTCAAAACCCTCCAACAACAAGCCCGCCAATTAGATTTTCCCCATCTTCGCTTTCTGGATGAACAGAATCAATTACTAGCCCGGACAGCGATCGTCGGTGAGGGGATCATTTTTCAGACCCCTCCTTAAGTAACCCTTAGGTTGTTAAAGTAGGGCATTGAAAATGGTAGATTTGGACATCGATTCAGACGGAGATTCGGACAAGGCACAGAGTCGAGTATGAATTCTTTAAAAGTACTTAATTTTTAGGATACTTAGACTAGATTCAAGATTAGAATAGGAGCACTAAGATCAATGACCGTTAATTTTTTGAAGTCAAATGCAAATCTCAACAGAAGTTCCCATTCAGCCCGCAAAGCGATCGAAATGGGAAACCTACTTCCTCTACATTGCGGGGGGCATCACTCTTCTTCATGTCGCTTGTATAGGAGCTTTTTGGACGGATGTACGCCCTATTGATTGGGTCGTTTGTGTTGCCCTTTATTTCATTAGAATGTTTGCCATTACGGGAGGGTATCATCGCTACTTTTCCCACCGAACCTATAAAACCAGCCGATGGTTTCAATTTATTCTAGCCTTTATTGCCGAAACCTCTTCCCAAAAAGGAGCCCTCTGGTGGGCTGCCCATCATCGCACTCATCATAAGGAATCAGACACTGTAAAAGATGTGCATTCCCCTGTGCAAAGAGGTTTTTTATACTCCCATATCGGTTGGTTATATGAGTTGGAAAATGACTATACCGATTACGAAAAAGTCGCAGACCTCGCTAAATATCCTGAGTTAGTTTTCTTAAATAAAAATTGGTTAATTCCCCCGATCGCTTTAGGGGTTTTAGTGTGGCTCTGGTTAGGATGGTCTGGATTATTTGTGGGTTTTTGTCTAAGTACGGTTATTCTTTGGCATGGAACCTTTACGATTAATTCCCTGTCCCACATTTTTGGTTATCAGGATTATTACACCGGAGATCATAGTCGGAATAACTGGTGGCTGGCTATTATTACCCTAGGAGAAGGCTGGCACAATAACCATCATTTCTATCAATCTTGCACTCGCCAAGGCTTTAAGTGGTGGCAATATGACATTACCTATTACGTGCTCAAAGTGATGAGTTGGTTGGGCTTAGTTTGGGATCTGCGAGAGCCGCCCCGCGAAGTTGTGAAAGCAGCAGGCACCCATATTCGGAATCATCTGGATAAGATTCACGCTCAGGAAGTTGTAGTGACCGAAGAAAATGGGTACAAGCCTCCCTTCTAGGGGGACTTTTGGCTCGGATCTCCTCATCGAAGACTCTGAATAAACACGACACCCTTTACAGATGCTCTGAGTGTGGCTATGAGACAAATCGAGATGTAGCAGCGGCTCAGGTCGTATTGCAACGTGGCTATACAGCGGTGGGACACATCGCAGTGAATGTCGGGGAGGGTTTGCGAGAACGTTTAATATTAACCACGGCTGTTGATCACGGATGTGACGTTTCTGTGTTGAATAGGCTAAATTTTACTGGATACTTGAGGGGTGCGTACCGTTCACTGTTATTTAATATCGTGAGGTTCATTATGAAACCCATCTTTGCTGCTGGTTTAAGGCCGGGTTGGGATTAAGGAATGTGACGGATCATGAAACCTTGGCTCAGTAAAATCCAAAAACAAGTTCAACGGGTTCAACGGTTACGGTTGCGGGATCACCCTCACTTTACCCCAGAGACGTTGAGCATCGGCACGATCGTTTTGGGACGGCTTAAGATTATCGGTATTTTAGGTCAGGGGGGGTTTGGGCGTACCTATAAGGCAGAGCACTTGAATCGATTTGGGCAAGAGGTAGCCCTCAAGGAATTTGCCCCCGATCGTCGCTCCATCAAAGATTTGACCAAAGCCAAGGAATTATTTGAACGGGAAGCCAAAGTCTTATTTCAGGTCAATCATCCCCAAATTCCGAAATTTATAGAACACTTGATCGATCGTCAAGGGGAATACGAGCGATTTTTTATTTGTCAGATATTGATGCGGCGTTTTATGAGCGTTATCCAGAATTGGAGGGGAAAATTTTAGAACCAGGGGATCCTAAAATGGAAGACTGGTGCGCGATTGGCAATGAATTTTTAGCAGAGCCATAGCTTGAAAATGAGAGGTAAGATATAATTGACTTTAATACAGTGAGCTTAAGGGGAGGAACCTAAGATAGCGACACAACGTTGGAATGATGAAATGCTGGATGAACTAGCGTCATCTGTCACATCATCTGTCACAGATCCCTCCCCTCTGGGTTTTAGATCCCCGGTTTCTTCTCGATAAAAAGCCCAGATTAAACAGCAAAAACCAGAGACACCGGGGATCTTGGCGCACAACTAACCAGATCCCCGGTTTCTGTTGGTTTATTTTAGAGATTATTGGACTATGTTGGAGAAGAAACTGGGGATACCTCTGCCCTCGCCAATCTTGCTATTGTTGAGCATCTTTAGCTACTAGAAGCTATTCACCAAACAGTGATCATTAATATTGAGTTAATTCGTGGCAATAAAGCAACTTAAAGGAAAGCTGGTAGTAAGGGCTTTAGCCCTGCGGTATGATGAACTAAACCGCCACGCTGAAATCCTACCCACCCTCGATCGCTATGCCCTGGGCTGACCAAACTCCCCTCAAGTTAAAGAACGGTGAACACACCTATCGGATCCGTGCCGCTAAACGAAATCAAGTGTATTTAGGTCGGGGCGGATTCGGCATGACTTACCTAGCGGATTGCTTAATGGGGCAACACAAGGGCAAGCGCGTGGTGATTAAGACTATCCACCCCGATCACTATAACCAGCCTTACTTTCCCCAGTTAAAAAATGACTTTTTCACGGAAGCCTTGAACCTGAAGGGGTTTAGCAATCGCTACATTGTCCAGATTTGGGATTTATTTCATGAACCCCTCAGCATTACAACGGCGGCTGGCGGTTTCTTAGGCAATCTGTTGGGCAGGACGAGTACCACGACCCTGGAACTGCCCTGCATGGTGCAGGAATATATCGCAGGAGAAAGTTTATTCGATCGTCTCTGGCGCAAAAAAGCCCCCCTGCCAGAAGCGGAAGCCCTTAAGTATATTCAACAAGCTGCCTCCGCCTTAGCCGTGTTACATCATCAAGATAATGTGCATCGGGACGTAAAACCCGAAAACATTATGCTCCGCAAGCCGGAGTATGAAGCGGTTTTAATTGACTTTGGCTTAGTGCGTTCTACCGCCATCCAAACCCACACCGCTAGTCTGACCCCTGGTTATGCGCCGCCCGAACAATACCTAGAGCAATACGATCGCTCTGCCACCTTAGATATTTATGCCTTGGCCGCCACCCTTTACACATTGCTCACCGGTCTTAGTCAAGATGGTTCCCCCCGGTTAGTCGATTCGCGTAATCGAGGGTATGAACTCTATATGAGAAGATCCGATCCCCTGAGCCGTCCCGAAGTTTTGAACCCTCGCATCAGTCCCAAGGTTGCCGAAGCAATTTGGCAAGGCATGACCCTTGACCCCGCCCAACGCCCACCCACGATCGCTGCTTGGCTGAATCTGTTGGGATTGTCTTTGGACGAAAACGATCGCTCCCCTGCACTGGCAAACCCCACCCCGCCGATCGCATCGGTAAAGCTTCCTCCATTTCCCACCCCAGCGATCGAAAATCCACTCCCGACTAAACAGACTGTACCGGCTTATCCGCCTCAGAAACCAGCCGCAGAGCCTAAGCAGCCATTAATCTTAACCCTCAAACCCAAAAAGGGCGGTAAAACTGTGCGCCTGGAACTGTTACCCATTCCTGGGGGGAGCTTCTGGATGGGAAGACCTGATAGAGAAGAGGGGGATAATGATGAACTACCCCGCCACCGGGTTACAGTGCCGCCTTTCTGGATGGGGCGTTTTCCCGTGACTCAGGGGCAGTACGAAGCGGTGATGGGGGAAAACCCTGCTACTCGTTACGAGCAAAAATTTGTTAGTCCCAACCAGCCGGTAATCGGGGTCAGTTGGGACATGGCGGTACAGTTTTGTGAAGCCTTAAACGGGCGATTTGAAAACTACCAGTTTCGACTCCCCACAGAGGCAGAGTGGGAATATGCCTGTCGTGCGGGAACGGAAACTGCTTTTTATTTTGGCGACAAAATCACCCCCGATCAGGCTAACTTTGATGGTAATTACACCTACAACGGTTCCCCCAAGGGCAAATATCGAGAAGTCACCACCCCTGTAGGGCAATTTCCGGCAAATGCTTGGGGCTTACAGGATATGCACGGCAACGTCTGGGAATGGTGCGCTGATGAGTGGTACAACAGTTATGCCCAGAAACCGGAAAAGCTGAAGCAAGACGGGTCAATTCCCTGGACGAAAAACTCCAGCAGTATATCGCCATCAATCGATGGAGCAAGGATCCTGCGCGGTGGTTCCTGGCTCAACATTCCTAGGTACACTCGCTCTGCGGATCGCTACGGGGACGGGCACGAGACTGCCGACAATATCAGGGGGTTTCGTGTCTCTCTGTCTGCCAGGACTCGGTAACGCTCTATCTCTCTCCCTTCGCCGTTAAGCGATCGATTTAAAATTTTAAAAATCACGTTTTCCACAGGCTGTCCATGACAACCAACGAACTTCCCATTATCCAAAAAACCTACGATCTAATTAAATGGTACTCCCTTCACGGGAGAAAACTACCTAAGCGCGATGGCGCAGCAGCCAGCTTTATACCCAATTTTTCCATAGGTAATTTTAGAAGAGAAAGGGAGTATGTCCCCATTCTCAATCGTTTACCCGTTTCTTTTAAGTTCAATTTAGGCGAACGAATCACCACTGGTTTATATGATTTACTAGAAGGGCTTTTGAAGGCACAATACCAAGTTAATAAAATTCAAAAACTTGAAGAATTAAACCAGAGTTTAGTGATTCTACGTTATCAAACTCGTTTATTGTTAGATTTTGAATTAATTAATCTGAAACGGTACGAATATATCATCACAAAATTAGATAGCATTGGTTCAGATTTGGGAGGATGGCTCAAGCAACAAAAGCACAAACTTTCTCAGAACTCAGAACACACTCTCTCAGCCTAATTTTCAACGAGAATTCCAACGAGAATCCTTATGAAACGTCAGGGTAATCTATGGTCAAAAATTGTGACCTTTGAAAATCTCTACGAAGCCCACTGTAAACACAAGAGTCACAAGAGTTGGTGTTGAGACGATTTTGTATGATTACATCTCAACACTAACCACTACTGTTAATTAGCCTTCACTTCTACCCGTGGGTGTTTAGTCCCCGCACTTGGTAACCTAATAGGAAGCTACCCCGGCATCCCGTGCGGCCCGTTGAACGGCGGCAGCTACGGCGGTGGCCACCCGTTCATCAAACACTGAGGGAATAATGTGCTCTCGATCGAGTTCTCCGGGACTAATCAAAGAGGCAATGGCACGGGCTGCTTCTAAAAACATTCCCGTGGTTAACGTAGTGGCTCGGCTGTCTAAGGCTCCCCGGAATAGACCTGGAAAGGCGAGGACATTATTGATCTGATTGGCATAGTCACTGCGCCCGGTGGCGATGACCGCCACTTCATCCCCAATCAGTTCTGGTTGAATTTCGGGAATGGGGTTGGCCATGGCAAAGACAATGGGATCGGTGGCCATGTGCCGTACCATATCTGGTGTGAGACAGCCGGGGACGCTCACCCCAATAAACACATCCGCCCCTTTAACCGCATCTGCCAAACTGCCAGTTTCTTCTACCGCTAATTCTCGTTTGGTGGGATTTAAGTCTGTGCGATCTTTAGAGACGATGCCTTTGGAGTCGCAGAGGAGGATGTTGGTGGCTCCGGCTTCCTGGAGAAGTTTGGCGATGGCCATTCCCGCTGCCCCGGCTCCGTTGATGGCGATGCGAATGTGGGCAAAATCTTTGTGAACCAGTTTAAGGGCATTTTGTAATGCGGCTAAGGTAACGATCGCGGTGCCGTGTTGGTCGTCATGAAACACCGGAATATTTAGTTCATCCCGCAGGCGAGCTTCAATTTCAAAACAACGGGGAGCCGCAATATCCTCTAAGTTAATGCCCCCAAACACCGGGGCTAGGTTTTTGACCGTTTGAATAATTTGCTCCACATCCTGGGTGGCTAAACAAATGGGAAAGGCATCTACCCCCGCAAAGGCTTTAAAGAGCATCGCTTTGCCTTCCATCACCGGCAGGGCTGCTTCCGGGCCTAAGTTCCCCAAGCCCAGTACTGCGCTACCATCGGTGACGATCGCCACCATATTGCTTTTAATGGTGTACTTATAGACCTGGGAGGGATCTTCTGCAATGGCGTTGCAAATACGCCCTACCCCTGGGGTGTAAGCCATAGCCAAGTCTGCTTGGTTGTGAATCCGCAGCTTCGATTCCACCGTGATTTTGCCGCGACGGTGCAGGTTGAAGGTACGATCGTAAACCTGTAAAACCTTAATATCGGGCAGTGCCTTCACAATTTGAATGATCGTATCTGCGTGTTCAGAACTAGCCGCATCCACTGTAATTTCCCGTGTTGAAACCTTGCGCGTTTGCTCAACGAGATCAATTTGACCTAAACTGCCTCCCGCCTGGGCAATGGCTTGGGTAACACTGGCTAACATACCGGCCCGATTGGGGCATTGAAAACGAATGGTCAGACTGTAACTGGAGCTAGGGGTAAGGACAACCATGAGGATGGAACTGGGTAAATTCAGAAATAAGCTCAAAAATTCTGACAGATCAAGCGGACTGCTTGCAACTCTTCCATCTCGAAGCCCTTACATGAGGTGAATAGGAGGTTTGTAGGGAGTTTATAGGGCATGGGGTGATCTACCCATTCTTTTCTGCTTCTCAACCCTAATCTTTGACCGTCAATGGGGGAATTTACCCAGAGCTTGATTCTGTAGCGAATTTAACAATTTAATATCAGTCTTTTCTGTGATCTATATCAATATTCTGTGGTACAATCTCATTAAAGGGCTATAAATCCTTGATCCCTGACCATAAACGATCGTCTTGTGGACTGAAAGCCTATAGGAGATTTACTGAATCCCCTGCCCATCCTGTGAACTTTGTTTGCATCTTGTTATCGCAGAAAATCAGAATTATTAAGTTTTCTAAAATACGTTTATTTTTATTGCGTAGTCTTTACGGTTTCTCCGAGAGCCTGTAGATTTGGAACTGTCACATTAAGGTTAACTTACCTTGATCCCTGTGCTCTCAATCACATTTTTTCGCTTGTTTGTTCCTTATTACCTCTGTTTTCGTTTGATTACTAGAGCGACTCCTATAAAACCCTCCCCTTAACAATTTAACAATTCGGTGATTCTCATGTTTGCTCCTCACACTTGTCCCACTTGCTCAAATCGTCTTCTCCGGCATATTGGCCGCCAAGGGCTATACTGGCGGTGTTACAATTGTCGCGAGGATTTTGCTGCGAACTATCCTGGTTTAGGGGTTGAAGTCAAACATCATGAGATTTTATCCCTTTCAACTCTGTCGAGCTTAGAAATGGCGGCATTGTCCTAGCCGTAGAATGCTGATAACACCAATCAGGTGACGATCGTTGGAATCGTTGGGTAGATGCTATGGCCATCGATCGATTCCATTAATTCAGTGATTCCACGGGTCTAGGTGTCCTAATGCCGTTCTAGGGCAAGTTGTAAGAGTTGGTGGACTAATTCCTCAAAGGGAATCCCGGTGGCTGCCCAGAGCCGAGGATACATACTCATCGCTGTAAATCCGGGCAATGTATTAATTTCATTTAACAAAATTCTTTGGCTAGACTCTAGATAAAAGAAGTCAATACGAGACAACCCTGCCCCATCGATCGCTTTGAAGGCTGCGAGGGACATATCTTGGATCTGCTGGGTGATGGCTGGGGGCAACACTGCGGGGACAATCAGTTGGGATCGCCCATCGGTATATTTAGTCTCATAGTCATAGAAATCACTGTCGTAGGTAATTTCACCTAGTGCCGAGGCTTTGGGAAAATCATTGCCCAGGACAGCACATTCAATTTCCCGTAAACCGCTGCCCGCAAATGCTTCCACAATGAGGCGACGATCGTACCCTGCGGCCTGATCCAGGGATTGCTCCAATTCCGTGCGGTTGGTGACCTTGGCGATGCCCACGGAGGAACCGAGATTGGCGGGTTTCACAAAACAGGGATAGCCGATCTGAGTTTCAATGTCCTCCATGACTTTGCTGTAGCGGCAGGGATCTGACCAGACCTGAGTCCGATCGATCGCTAAATAATCCACCTGGGGCAATCCGGCCTGGGCAAAAATTTGTTTCATGGCGATTTTATCCATACCCGCCGCCGAGCCTAGTACCCCCGTTCCCACATAGGGCACTTGCATCAGGGTTAAGAGACCTTGGAGGGTGCCATCTTCTCCATTAGGGCCATGGAGTACCGGAAACCACACCTCCACCGCCGCCACCTCCGGGGGAAATTGCCAGAGATTGGCTTGGGGGGAATCTTCTGGCACTGGAGCAATGCCGCTGTCTAGGATGGTTTGGGAGCGATCGGAGGAGAGCCACTGCCCTGAGCGCGTAATATAAATGGGAACAATTTCATAGCGTTCTTGATTGGTCGGGTGGGCTAACGCCGTCGCCACCGCCCGCGCCGAAACCAGAGACACCTCATGCTCCCCCGATCGTCCCCCAAACAACAAACCCACACGTTTTTTAGTCATTCTTAAAAATTCTCTGAAGAAAATAGACTCATTTGTAGCCACTAGCCACTAGCCACTAAACCCTATCTCAAAACTCAAAACTAACTAGCCCATCCCACCTGCACCCCCGGTGCCATGTCCAAGGTGTCTCCTTTCCGATCGCCCGTGTGGTAGGCGGCTAACAAAATTTCACTGGTTTTTCCCCAAGCGATCGTTCCCTGGGCGGACAGGCCGATCGCTCCGAGATCCCGTTGACGGGCCCCCGATTCCTCTAACGATCGTTGAAAAGCTTGCTCGACCGTTAAGCCATCCGTCACCCGAATCACAATACGGGCCGCCAGACATTCTTCAATAATGTCTTCCCCAATTCCCGTACAACTGACCCCCGCCAACGCAGAGGCATAATTCCCCGCAGGCATAGCGGAATCACTGACCCGGCCAATGCGCTCAAAGCCCTTCCCCCCGGTGGACGTTCCCGCCGCTACCCGTCCCGCTTGATCTAGCACCACCACGCCGATCGTTCCTCGGCCCGCTTCGGGATCCGGCTCTGCGACTACTCCGGCCATCCGACGCTGAAAATTGGCTTTGCGATCCTCTAACCACTCATTGAGTCGTAGATCGGTCAGGGGGTTATAAAGCGGCAAACCCAGTTCCCTCGCTAATTCCGCCGAGCCATAGTCCGACAACACCCGATCGTCCCCGGTCTGTAAAAAGTCTGCTAACTGAATGGGGTTTTTCACCTTAGCGGTATTAATCACGCCACTAAAGCGCTGGCTTGCGCCATCCATTAACGACGCACTTAAGCGAATTTG
>Ga0129333_10005066_pt1 | contig 12338 bp, 5 predicted proteins | sample CPB6_08_DNA_FD_94474 | JGI IMG/M metagenome (GOLD analysis project Ga0129333, IMG submission 94474) | Freshwater to marine salinity gradient microbial communities from Chesapeake Bay, USA - CPBay_Sum_0.6_0.8_DNA | ecosystem: Environmental > Aquatic > Marine > Coastal | place: USA: Chesapeake Bay... | reverse complement strand
GAAGAAAGTTAAAAATAATTTACACTTTTTTTATTATATGGATACACATTTTCGTAATTTCAAAATTTATATGGAGACAGTATTATTAACAATCGGTGAAAAAAATATACCACCAGAAGTTTCACAAAAATTACATCAATATGTTAAATATAGTCCAGATAAATCAAAATACAAAGAATCTTTTGCTTCATTAAAAAATACCCCTTTAATAGACCCACAATATTCGGACCCTCTTTGGTGGGCAAATATTGAAAGAAAATTTATGAGCATTCAAAAACAAGGAAATATATCAGATGATGTTGTTTATCGTCTATTTATTATTACTACTACTCCAACAAGTGGATTAAAGAGATTGACATTACGCGATATGTATATAGTTGATGCGTTTAATTTGGCAAGTATGAATGATGATAGAAGTAAAATAGATCAGCCATCATGGTTTTCAACTGGATACAGAACTCATGCTGGTATAAAAAGTGTAGAAATTTCTCAAAAGAATAATCAAGGAAATAATAAATTTGTTTATTCTGATTCAAATACAGTAATTAAATTAACAGGAATACAATTTCATGATTCAAAAAATAATCTTATACGAAGAAATAATGTACAAAAATTACTTCCAAAAAATCCAACTCAAAACGATATGAATAAAGCTATAAAAAAAGCAATACATCCTGATATTCGTAAATTAATTAATGGTGAATATTTATATTATGATAAAAATGATAATAGATATAAAAAATTAATTCCATTATTTTTACAAGGAAGCACTAATTTAGAATTATTTCAAATAGTTAATCATCAACGAAATATTAAATATAGAGGAATAAAACAAAAATTTTCAGATACTCTTGATTATACAATATATCAAATGGAGGATGAAAAAATACAAAAATTAAAAGAATTTCGAAAATGGTTATATTTAATATTTATGGAACAACAAATGAGTTTAGTAAAAAAGGATGATGATTCATTTAAAACAAATATTCAAAAAACAATGAAACAAGCATTTAATAATTTTCTTAGTTCTAATATTACAGGTAAATGTAATAGAGTATATAATATATATGATTATATTAATTCAAAGACACCGACTGTACAACAAATCATTCCTGTTCGAATAAAGTGTTCCGATTTTGATAATTTTGATTTAGGTTCAGTTATAATTGAAGGTTTCATTTCAAGAGAGTCTCTTATTAAATTAATGTTATTATATTAAATCAACTTATATTTTATTTTTTAGTAAAAATAAAATATCAATTAATTTATGAATAGTAGATTACAAGATTTTGAAAATTTAATAACTAGTCCAGACGGATCAATTGATGATGTGTTTAGTAAAACCCAAAGAGAAAATAATGAAATCGCGCAATTAATGACCATGAACCCACAACAAGCCTATCAATTATCACAAGATATTAAAGATCAGCAAGATAAATTAGATTCTGGATTGAAAGTAATGACAAATAAGTTTAATGAAAGTATTCAACAAGTTCTAAAAGATAAACCAGATGCTGCTAAACAAGCAAAATATCAAAATGTTTTACCATATGGATTAAGAACACAACCTGCTGGAACAAATCCACAAAGACCAGCATTAATACAAGATGTAAATGAAGATTTAGAAAATTTAGACCATAATTTAACTAAACAAACTCATTCAGCTTATACAAAGATATATCATCGAATGTTTAAGGATACATATCATGAACTAAAAGAAGAAATTACCGACAATTATGGAAATAGTGGCGTAAAAGATATTGATGGAGAATGTTTGAATCATATATTTAGTAGCGCGGTTGGTTCAATGTTCGATTGGACATCAATTGACCCAAAATCAGTCGGAATGGGAAGCATCGAACATATATCTGAATTATTCCAAAAATATTATTATGGGGAAGTTAATGATAATGGACCTCGCCCTTGGGAGGAAATACGTTCAGAGTATAGAAAATATGGGTCTCACGATCATTTAGAAATTCAGGGTGATAAGTTTTACAATGATTTTATAAACGGTTCCTTTTTCAGGAGTTGCGTGAAAGGATATGTATCCAAGGAGAAAATCGCACCGACTGATTTTAAAAGTAAGGTTGAGGGATTTTACGATTTTAATCCGGAGTTATGGTTTGACAATAAGGACCCTGCGAATCCAACTAAATTCAAACCCGAAAATAAACACGATTCGTATGGTAATTTCTTTAAAGTTAGACAACCGATAAGAATAGCAGATGCTTTAACCGCTGATACAGGAGGACCTGCTGACCCAAGAAATCGAGCAAGTTATACTAATCCTGCGCATCCTTGGGCGACAGCAGTTGTGAATGCTGACCAACAAATTAATGCTTATACAGGAATGTACGATACTCATTTAGCAAACGCAACAGATAATTATATTTTAACAAATGAAGAAAAAATGGTTTGTTGCTTATTCCATTATGCTGCTATGCGAAATCAGGAGCTTTTATCAAGTAATCAAGTTGCCCAGCGTCGTACTAATCAAACCAGACCATTAGAGCCATTAGATTTTGATTCAGCAAATCAGGTATTATTTGGTATTGGAACTGATGCTGGTCAAGATGCTGGTGCTGCGAATGCTCTGGGTGGCCAGAACGCCCCAATAAATAAAGCAATTCAACTTTTATATAATTCTCAAAGTCTTGGTTTTCATGTAACACACGATAATTATACAGGAGCGGCTTTTAATTCATCAACACGTCTCGCTGGTGGTGGAAAAGATAATGTCCAAATGATAACTGGATTCAGTTGTGGTGTTGGAACAGGTGTTGGATATGTTTCAGCTATCGGAGGAGGAGCAGTAGCAGCAACACAGTTCAGCAATGGAGCAGCCGTACCAGCACTACAACCCGCAGCCGCAGTACCTTTATTGACACATGCCGCCGCGGCAGCAACCATTCAAGAAATAACAACAGCATTAAGTAAAAATAGATATGAATATATTCCGATTAATCAAATAATAAGAGGAGGAAGCAGTAAATATAAGAAACAAAAAATATCGAAAGTAATATCAAAAAAAAAATTACCTCATAAAGAAAAAAAATCGAACCCAGTTAAAAAAGTAAAAAAGGTTAAAAAATATGTACAGAAAGGAGGCGACCGAAATAATTTTTTTGATATAACCCAAGCAGCTCCACCAGGAGTAAATATTTCATTGAGTGCGAAAAGAAGAGAAGAAACATTAACAAAAAAAATATTTGAAAATTATAGGAAAGCAATTAAAGAATATATTAAAAAATTTGGAAGGAATGCTTCAGCTACAAAAATAAATGATGATGTGCGGGAAAAAATATTTAATATATTTCATTTAGGTATTTTCTATCATGATAATAATAAAACACTGGATTTTGGAGGAAATGTTGGATTAGCAGGCATGGTTCCTGACACAGGTAATCCAAATCCATTAAGAATTGAACAAATAGGAGAAATATTCTTGTTTTGTTCAGTCATATCAAATACAATTAAATTAATGATACATTTTTTTAACAACATTAAAGCTTGTATTACTCATTTTATAAATTCAGAATTACAAGAAATTAAAAAAGGTATAAATAAACAATTGAGAGTTGTTAATTCAACAAATATATCATCATTTAACGCAGTTTATTTTGATAAATACATTGATGGATGTACAAATTTAATAAAAAATATTGATGAATTAGTCAATTTTTTGAGAAATAATACGTTATGTTTAGGAAAACCAATAACAAATGGAGGAGCAGGAGTTAGTTTTACAGAAAATGAACAAAATATTCTTAATTTATTTTTTGGAGCAAATGTTGCTCGTCAATATGGTTCAAAAGCTGCTGGTGGTGCGCTTGGTATGGGCAATCATAATTTACAAACTGTATATCCCATCGATTTTTTTACATTTAATCATAGCATAATTGATTTTTTTTCAAATAATGGTAAATACGATTTTACACAATTGAATATCTCTAAATTTCATGAAACACTTCGTAAATTAACAAGTAATAATATTGTATTAAATAATGGATTTCAAATAAAAAATGCTAACCCCGACACTTTCCCCACAGAAGATTATAGTATAACAGAGGCTTCATTTGGTGGAATACCATTTACATTTCAAGACCATAAATCAACTCAATATTCGTGGATGACATATCGATTTTTGTTAATGTATCGTGAGAAATCAAATGAAAAATTAAGTGATGAACTTATTGGAGAAATAAATCAATCATTATCTCAAATAAAGAGCCAAGAGAAGAATGAAATTAAGAAGAAGGTAATTGATACATATAAAGATATTCGCCCAGTATTAGTGGACCCAAAAATTGATTTAGGTTCTAAAAATAAATTATTACAGAAGGTATTTTTTTCTTTTTTTGAAAATTCTAATGCGATTGCTAAAAAAATCATTGATGAGCATCTCTCAATTGAAAAAAAGAGTAAGAGAATAAATATAAGAGGTAAAACATCAATATCAAATATTGTTCAAAGACGTCATTTGGGTCCATTAGAGAGTGGGCGTGTATTGATTCCAGATGAAATTAAAATACAACAAGAAATGAGAAAGTTCAGTTATAAGGTTGATTGTTTAATTAATTTATTACACGTAATGTTAATAAAAACACACCCAACAATAAAGAATTATATTATTTTCATGTATTCAATTTCGCGACTTCGTAATTTCGTTTATAGATTGTATTATTTGAATAAATCATATTATATTGAGAATGAATCAGTTAAGAAGAAATTATTAGAAAATTCTGGATTTAGTTTATCAAAGAACTCTAAACAACAAAATTCAAAAAAAATAACTGAAACATTTATTAAATTAAATTCCATTCAATTAAAAGACCAGAATAGTGATTCAGCAGATTGGTGGGTGGCTATGGAAAAATCATTCCGCGATAGAACAACAGAAATACACGGAATATATTATCGTTTATATACATATGTCTTAATGGATGGAGAAGTTTATTTAATTGATATTTTTTCAATGGCAAAAAGCACATATTCTGTTAAATCAAATAATGAAATATTGAAAACAGAAGTGATTACTTATAAAGACCATTCCGGCAATGATATATATTCTCCTGAAAACATGTTTATAAAACTTATTACGGACCTTGATAAAGATACAACATATAGAAAACTATTAAATGGTGAATTACATTATGAATATACAAAAATGGGTTCTGGAAATAAAAAGAAAAAGATATTAGAGCCATTATTTATACAGGGTTCAACAATTAGTCAATTACAAACAATAGTCAAAGATAATTACTATGTTCCTGCTGCTAGAGGAAGAACAGATATGTTTGTTTCTTCAAGAAATCCTGAGACATCATTTCAATTATATAAGATTCAAAAACATTTCATATTACATTCGTCTGCTTTTCGTTCTTGGGCCTATAATTTATTATTTTCAATGCCAACGCGAATTGATGTCGATGACAGTTATTTCAAATTACATATCCAAACTTCAATAAATACAATTCCAGCACTTGCGAAAAGTCAGATAGAACCTTCATTAAAATATATTTCTTATATAAACCAAAGAGACCCAGTAATTCAATTTAAATCAAAAGTTAGAGTTAATAATAATTCAAAGCTTATGTTAGGTAATAATATAAATAATAAACGAATTGAATCATTTACAAAGTATATATCTCGCGAACAGCTTATTTTACTTGGTTTAGTATTTGCGGACAGTCTTAATTAAATTTATTTTTTGGATTCATTTTCTAAAAAATAATAAATATTATATTATAATAGATGACAAATTATATACCATTAGAATTATTAAAATCTCCGAATGCGGTTAGTGTATTAAGTATGATAGATGTTGTATCTCATATCATTCCACAAGAGGACCCAACCAGTTTTATATCGAATATAAATCGCAAAAGAATGACGCGGTATGATATTGAAATGTTGGAGAGAAATTTAAATACGGTTGAAACATTTGATACCCAATATAAAAAATTCGTCCTAATAAAAAATTACACTAATAATTTAGACAAAGCACGTAAGGAGTATGGGTTGTTTTATAAAAATAGGAATTTTGAATATAGCAGACTCGGGAATTATAAAATAGTTCAAGGTGTTGGTTGTAATGGAGGTGGTTTATTTCCAGATAATTATTCAAAGGAGACCGAGGCCGTTTCAATAATACACGGGGATGTAGCGCGTCGTGGAAAGTGGCCGATTATGGGTTCAATGGAGAATAATATGGTTTCGCCAGATAAAGAGAATCATATATTATACCAGAGTATTCGTGGAATAATCGGGTGGCCTTCTGCCAACTTCGGGAACTTGTCGTTGGGAAGCCCGTGTCAGATGATTTCGGCTATAATAGGATTCACGAACAGTCCAGATATTTCGCCTATATCGGGCGAAAAATTTATTCAAAAGAGGAAGGAGTGTGAGGGATTGCGCTATTTATTGGATGGAAACAAACACGATATGGAATCCCCTTATGACGGCGTTTATAAATTTGATAGGACTTTATTCCGTTATTTTTTCTGTGCGAATGTGATTCCTACTGGCGGACATAACTTTATTGTATTAAAATGTGGTCCGGCAAATTCAGAGATTATTCCAGCTGGAACTGCTAGAATTGCTGGAAGAACTCCACAAGTAAACCAACCAACAGTTGCTACTGGAAGAAACCCACCCGAATCTACACTCCATTCAACTTTAATTTTATCACATACTGCGCCACTGCCACCACGATCACCATCAAATGATAAAAGTATATTTTATTATCATCAACAGAACACAGCCAATTTTGCGATAGATGATACAGGTATGAAACAAGCATTAATTCATATGTTTAGTAATGAACAAGATAGTGCGGTTGTGAGAAAATGTCGTTTTGGTTCAATTATGCTTATTTATTCAATGTTTTATATGTATGGAATGTATATTTACAATTTATATGATAAAATGATTAAAGATTTGAAACTTGATGGAGACTTAAAAGATAAATATACATTAGCAAATATAAAAATGCGAGATAGTTTGCTTGATTATGTAAATTATATGATTAACAAGAAATTTAGAATAAATCAAACCGATACAAAAGATTTAATTATTGTTTCAACAGAAGAAAGAATTCTTAAAACAGCAACAACAGATCCTGACATATTAGCTACAAGAATAAAAAATGATACAAGTATCCCAGACCATTCAACCGCCGCAGTCGCAGCAGCAACAGCAGCACGCACTGATCGTTATCGAACAGAATTAGATGATACCAAAATACAAACCGCATTTTCTAATGTAAAATTAGAAGGATTAACGGGAACAATCTATATTGGATTCAAAGATTCTTCAATTTATGAAAGTCAAATCGTTTCGGATGAAACTCCTTATACAAAAGATAATTACCCGATTGTTTTTTCAGATTACTCAACTTGCGACGCAATTGATTATGTCCCCACTTTCAAACGTCTATATGAATTTCTATCAATTGGAGAAGAAGAGGAAGAGCCCAAAGTTAAAAACAATATTATATCATTAGGAGCTCCCTTACAAAATGAAAAAATGCTTGAAAATTTAACACGCGTATTAGATGCGTATTATGGAACTGTCGCAAATTCAAGGGATACATTTTTGAATTACATGGACTTAAAGCTAAATATTTTCCAATCGAGTGTTTCCGCGAAGACTGTGTCAAAACTCAGAGACGACCTACTAAAAAAATTCGGTCTCATCAATATGATATCCCAAAGAGAATTGAGAGATATTAAGCTCGTTGAATTAGCTAACGAAGTTATAGCGAAATATAGAGGATTTCGCCGAGATGAGCTTAACTTAACAGATGATAAAGCGATATATAAGACGCGAAACTCCGTCAAAAACTCGGACCTCAACACTTTTATAAAGGAACAATCTCGTTTTATGAAAAAGTTGAAGCAGGGAACTTACGCAATTATTCAATTGGAAGTAGCAAAACTCACGCACCAACTTTTTCTTAATAAGAACCCCACCGGCGCTCTGGGACCCGTCTTTGTTAATACATTGAATGCGGAAGCAAAAAAAGTTGATGATGAAATGGATAAAGAGTTGCGCCAGTTGATTGCGAGAAAGACGAACAACATCGTGCAAAAGTATGGCGCGAACGCATTGAAGCACACCACCAATATTCATTTATTGCGGTTCTCCGACATTCCCAAAACACCCGCAACATATTTATCATCAATCCATTCCCTTTATACGTCTCTAAGCAGAGGGTCTTCTCGGATTCCATCGGGAATAATTGGCGGGCCCGCATCAGGAAGCAGTCATCCATTCCAGAAGAGTCTTCTAACATCGGAGCAAAAGATTCGCGTTTCAACTACCCAATTTTGGAAAGACTTGAAGCTCTCATTTAATGGGAAGACCCTTTATTTACCGGCGATTAAGATTTCAACCAGCAAGGGAGCAACTGTATTCAATGACAAAAACTTTTATATGATTGATATGCTAAACTCTATGATTCTTTCTCGAATAATCTCAATAAGATTATACCCAATTAATGCGAAGACCATTTATGCTAAACTCAATCGCTCAGGTTATCTTATGTTATCGGCGATTACAGAAGATTTATCAAATCCGGACCGTTGGATGGCAGTCGATTTCCGCCATTTTGCGCGAATGTTGAAGACTGATGGAAGTGGAGAATTTCGTAGGATTGCGCAGGGTCGCAGCGACTTTTTTAATCTCATCGCAAATAATGGTTATCTGATTTCGATGATGAATAATTCAATCCCCGCCGTTTCGCAAACATCCCGCGCTCTAACAGCTTATTGCTCGAAGGTATTGAAGAAGGATTTCGGTAGTTGTTCTCTATTTATTAGTCAGCCCCAGTTCGCGCAAAATGTCCAACAAAGAATGGATATGTTCGAATCGACAAAAGGTATAGATTTAAGGAGTGGTTATTCCTTTTATGAATATTCGATAGTTGGAATTCAGAATACAATTCAGAGATAATTTTTCCAATCCCAATAATTTTATTCATGTATATATTATATATGAGCAACAATAGTAATTTTAATTATTTACAGACAATTCCAACAGAAACAGCGCCAACACCATCAACATATCAACCGGTGCAAGAACAGTATTCTCTACAACCACAAACCCAAGTAATGGGTCCAAATGGACAACTCATAAATATTCCCGAACTGGACCAATCAATCGCGCGATTTGAACAAATAAAACCGCAAACTGAATTTAGGGAAATACGGACACAATTACCAATCGCATTAAATATTTTTTATAAGAAATATTTTGATGTTTTAGATACAATTAAACAACGTAGAGGACAAGATGAATATACGATAAATTTACGTAAAATATTGAATAAAATGAATGAATATGTATCCAAGACGGAGAAAACCATAATAAAGTTGAAGAAGACACTTGATTATACGGAGGCGACACTTCCAATTCAACCGCAATATTCAATCGATGGAAAACCACCACCACAGAATATATTTATAATACCAGAATTACAGAACGTAGTAGAAAAGGATAATAATATAGAATTTGTCGATATATTCGGATTAAAGAAAAAAAATACAACTCAATTATATCCTGAACAGCGTAATTTAATATTATTGGTTGTTCAGTCATTGATGGGTTTTCCTCCAATAATTCCATCTCCAAAATTAAATGATTGTTTAAAACTATTAGATGAGAGAATTAAAGGAATTGAAAAAGATAGATTTTTAAATACAGAAAAGCAAATATTTGATATGATTGAAGCAACCCCTGTATTTCAACCATTGGTTAAAGTGGATATCTATTCAAAATTATTTAGTATATTTGAGAATGGAAATTTAAACATAAAAGATATAAAGACCGATAAAATTGATGATAAAATAGTAGAAACAACACCAAATAAACCTTCATCAGCTTCTCCATATTCATCTTCTTACGGTTATTCAAACTATTATGGAGGAAGTCCTTATTCATTTTTTGGTAGTAATCAAAGACAACCGCAACAACCGCAACAAGGAAAACAGCAAAATTCATCTAAACCACAAAGTAAAATGAGTAAAATAAAGAAAATTCTTAAATATGAGATTCCGTCAATAAATACAACCAGTAATACTGAGTATGAATTACAAAGCTTACTTAAAAAGAAGGGTCTTGAAATAACAAATTATTCTTTTTTGAATGAAAATATGATTGAAGAATTAAAGAAGATATCTCCAAAACAAAATATTAAAAATGAACAATTAATACAAAATACAACAAATTTAATAACAGGAGGTAATCCTACATTAAAATCAATTAAAAAAAAAGATCAATCATCAAATAAAAAAATAAAAGAATTACATGGTTATGAAATAATAAAACTTATAAAAGAAGATAAAACATTGAGAGATACTCTTAAAACAGGAAAAATAGATGATTTTATTACTAAATTAGAAAAATCATTTATAAAAAAACAGACTGATAAATTAAATATAAAAGAATTATCATATTTACAAAGACAAGAAAAAATAATAGAGAAAACACAAATAGAAGAAGAAATTAAAAATATAAAGGAAAAACTAAATCCAAAAAAGAAATTAACTCCAGATAAAAAAAAAGAATTAGAAACTGACTTAACTAAAAAACAAAATAAATTAAGGATTATAAATATTCAATTAGGAGTTAGAGATAATTTAGGATATACAAAAGCTGATATTCAAAAAGTAGTTCAACAGTTGAATCTTTTTTTGAAAAATATGATAGAAAATCAATATCCTAAAAGGATATTAAAATGTGGGGAAGAGAGTTTTGGAACAATGACGAGAACAGTTCTTGATTTTTTTACAAATATGACAGATAAAATAATAATAAAAAATGAAGGCACATATGAAAAATTAAAGAAGAATGATGAATTGAAGAGTATATATTTCATACAAATGTATTATATGATGTATGAAACATATTTAGACTATTATAGAAATTATACAATTGAAAAAATAAGTAAATCATTTACTAAAAATACATTAGCATCAGATAATCAATTAAAACTACGTATATTAAATGGTTTAGGAGTTTATTCTGTAATAATTTATAAAAAATTAAAGGAAGTCCTTGATAAAATAAAGGAAATGTTGCTTATGGTAAGCCCAGATTTTGGAAAAGCGATGGGTATGCTAACAAAAGTCCAGACACTTATTAATTCAAGCGCGAATGAATCAAAGAAGGAGAAACTTTTAAAAATTAAAAAGGATATATTGAATGAAATTGCAAAACTAACAAATAATAAGAAGACAAATCAGAGACAAAATGGTAGATATAAATTTGGAAATGGTAGAAATGGTAGAAACGGAAAAGAAAAATTCAACAGATTCGATAATAGAAAACCATTTAATAAATTTGGAGAGAAGAAAAAATTTGATAAATTTGAAAGATACAAGAAACAAGAAAATAATAATGTTTCTTTATGAAAATAAAATGTCGATATATTATAAAATGACAACTATAAATAAGTGTAATAATTGCGGTTGTAATTACATCTCATGCTGTCGCTCTTGTTCATACAAAAATCCTCAGACTATGCCTCCGTTAGAGTATCAATATTGGAATTCAACAACTTGGCTAGAACAAGCTACAACAAACGGCTGGGGAGCATTCAATGGAGGAAGCTCAAACAATGGAAATAACACCGGTGATAATTTAAGTGGCTACGGTATTTCATCCGCAAATACATTTCCAAATTCCAAAAAGTTGAAGCGTTTTTACTCATATGATACATTTATAACTGACAATCCTAGTAAATTAGTTTTTTATAATAATTTATTTGTTCCAATAAGTGAGATTCCTGATGTAAAAATATTTTATCGTTGGGTTTCAGTTTAATCTGACCGCTACTTATCCTTGTTTGGTTATAACAGTAATATTTCTTGGAACGAATCTAATAAGTTTTCCTTGTTGATTTGGTAGTTCTAAACCAACCGTAATTGTTTCATCTTTTGTTCTTTCATATTGTCTAAATTTATTTATATTTATACAACATTCGTTTGTAATTTGATAACATTCAGTAATGTTATTACATTCCGTAATTTGATAATTATTTTGCTGTTCTAAACCAGAATCATTTGTTTCATCATTTTTAGTAGTCTTATAATTGTATAAATAATCGAGAATGTATTTATTGTTCATATATAATTAATATATGAAAAAGTTGGTAATATATATTTTAATAAAATTCCGTTTAGGAGCGTAATTCTACTAAATAATTCTTTTTAAAATATTTTTATTTAAATTTTAGCTTTAGTTTTACCGAATTTGTTATTAACACAGAAGAAGAAGCAAGGTTTATCGTAATAATAAGTATTATAATTTCTGTTAGCTTTAAGTGGGTTTTT
>Ga0129333_10005065_pt1 | contig 12338 bp, 15 predicted proteins | sample CPB6_08_DNA_FD_94474 | JGI IMG/M metagenome (GOLD analysis project Ga0129333, IMG submission 94474) | Freshwater to marine salinity gradient microbial communities from Chesapeake Bay, USA - CPBay_Sum_0.6_0.8_DNA | ecosystem: Environmental > Aquatic > Marine > Coastal | place: USA: Chesapeake... | reverse complement strand
GAGCTGAATTCCCGCGACCCCGACATTGCCCTACGCAGAGCCTCTGACTCGGTGGCCGACTGGAGCGGTGGCACCCGACTCGGTGAGACGTTGCGCCACTTCAACGACCGCTGGGGAACACGCGGCATGGCTCGCGGGGCCGTCGTCGTGGTGCTGTCTGATGGTTGGGACCGTGGCAGTCCCGACGTGTTGGCAGAACAGATGCAACGACTTAGCCGCGTCGCGCATCGCATCGTGTGGGTGAATCCACTCAAGGTGACACCCGGCTATGCCCCGCTCGCACGTGGAATGGCCGCGGCTCTGCCCTATGTTGATGACTTCATCGAGGGACACTCTCTCGATTCACTTCATCACCTCACGAAAGTCATCAGCAATGCGTGACATCATCGACGAACTCGACCGTTGGCGCGACGCCGGCAAGCGTGTCGCACTCGCTCGCGTCGTGGACATCGAAGGATCAGGTCCGCGCGAGGCCGGAGCAGCCATGGCCGTGAGTGAAGACGGCGAAGTCGTCGGGTCTGTCTCAGGTGGTTGCGTCGAAGGGGCGGTCGTGTCTGAGGCACTGGCCATCCTGAACGGCGAAGCAGAGCCTCGAGTCGTCACCTTTGGTTACTCCGACGACGAAGCATTCGCTGTCGGTCTCACCTGTGGTGGCATCATCCATCTCTTCATCCAACCCCTCGAGTGGTGAACGCACCATGAGCGTGTACGCAAGTCTTGCCGCGAACATTCGCCGCAACATCCCGGTGGCGTTGGCAACTGTCATCGAAGGCCCGCACCGTGGCGCAAACATGATCGTGCGCCCCGATTCTGATACGACCAAACCCTTCGTCACGGAAGGAACGCTCGGACATCAAGAGCTCGACCGTGTCGTGGCACGCGACGCTGTCGGGGAATTGGAGGCGGGCCGCAACGGTGTCCGTCATTATGGTCCGGAAGGACAGTCGACGCCCGAAGATCTCGTCGACACCGCGACGGTGAAAGTGTTCATCGAGAGTTTCTCACCACCACCGCGCATGTGGATCTTCGGCGCTGTCGACTTCACCGCCGCACTAGCGCGAGTGGCAAAGGTGCTCGGCTACCACGTCACGGTGTGCGATGCACGTGAGATATTCGCGACACGACGTCGCTTCCCCATGGCAGACGACGTCATCGTCACGTGGCCGACACCGATGTTCACCGAACACGGGGCGCGACTCGGACCGCGTGATGCTGTGTGCATCCTCACCCATGACCCGAAATTCGATGTGCCTGCCATCGTCGGTGCACTGAACACGTCGGTCGGATACATCGGCGTCATGGGAAGTCGCAAGACACATGCAAAACGTCTCGAGCGCCTCGCCGAGGCCGGAATCACCGATACAACCGACCTTGAGCGTTTGATGTCACCGATCGGTCTCGATCTTGGCTCGCGCACTCCCGAGGAAACGGCCATCAGCATCTGCGCCGAGATCATCGCTCGACGCACGGGGCGGGTCGCACAAAGTCTTCGCACGACTAGCGGCCCTATTCACTGACGTCGGCTGCTTTTTCTCTCGCCTTCTGCTCCGCCATCGCTTCCCAGTCCCACACGCGCCACTCCTCGAGCTTCGTGGGGTCTGCCCACGACATGGTCGGCAACAGATTGGTGGACATCACACGTAGACGAACCTTCTCGCCGCCATATGGTGCTTCGAGCGTCAGGAAATCTGTGCCGAGATACATGCGAACGTGCACCCGCCGTCCGACGATGTCACCAGCTTTTGCTTCTTCTTGCTCGATCTGGTTGCGTCTGTCGAGTTGTGACTTCGAGTATCGCGGCATCTTGATTCCTGCTGCTCGCCATGCGTACCACAACAAACCTGAACAATCGATCGCGTTACCAGGGCTCTCAGAACCATGTCGATACTTCACGCCGAGTTGCGTGAGAGCCGTCATGAGTGCCACTTGATGACGGCGTGTCGTCTTCGACCATGCACCTTCGAGCTTCACAGCAGACACTCCGGTGCGCTTCTCGATTGCATCAGCAACCATCGTTCGCATCACCGAGTACGCACCCGAGGTCTCGCCATCGGTTCGCATGAGTGGCGTCAATGCCCGAGCAGCCAATGCAGCAATGGGGTCAGAGGTGCGTGGTGAGGGTTTGAAACCCTGAGGCCGCTCTTTTGCCTTGGGCATTTCGACAGAAACTGAGTCGCTAGCCACCACGGGGGAAGCCACAGCCGACAGCGTCAACACGAGTGCAAGAGCCGTCGCGCATGCCGCCTTCAGCGAACTGAGCCCGCTTCGCTCGACGCATCGCCGCTTTCTCCCCACATCAGGCAGGCTATTAGACATGGCTTCTACTCCGAGACCCCGTCTCCTGATCGCCGTGCTCGCGGCCGGAGAAGGACGGCGGTTCGCTGGAGAGAGCCACAAACTCCTCGCCACACTTCGTGGGAAAAGTATTGTTCGTCACGCTCTCACAGCGGCAGTCGAAGCCGACATCGGACCCGTCGTCGTCATCACTGGAGCTGTCGACATCACCGACCTGCCACCTGGTGTTCACGTCGTCCACAACGAACAATGGCATAGCGGTCAACGGTCGTCTGTGCTCGCGGCACTTGCCGAGGGCGAACGTCGCGGTGTCGATGCCATCGTCATCGGACTTGCCGATCAACCGTTCATCGGAAGCGACGCTTGGCGTCGTGTCGGGTCGTCAGATGCACCTCTTGCTATGGCCGAGTTTGACGGCCAGCCATCTCCTCCGGTGCGATTCGCACGTGAGTTATGGCACACCTTCGAAGAGTTAGCCGGCGATCCAGACGAGGGTCTGAGAAGTCTCGTGCGCCTTCACCCTGAATTGGTACGACGGATAGCCTGCGAAGGCTCCCCCGCAGACATCGACACCATGGAGGATCTCTCCCAATGGACCTGAATCACCAATTCGAAGTACCCGTGCCAGTCGAAGAGGCATGGAAAATCCTCACCGATGTCGAACGGATTGCCCCGTGCCTGCCAGGTGCTGAATTGCAAGAAGTCGAAGGCGACACATATCGCGGAGTCGTGAAGGTGAAAGTCGGACCCATCCAGGCTCAATTCAAGGGTCAAGCAAGTTTTGTCGAACGTGACGACTCCGCACACAAGGCAGTGTTGAAGGGCGAAGGTCGCGACACTGGCGGCAAGGGAAACGCATCTGCGGTGATCACGGCACAACTCTCAGCTCTGTCGCCGACGAACACTGAGTGCAAAGTGCACACCGACTTGTCCATCACCGGCAAGGTCGCGCAATTCGGACGTGGCGCCATGGCAGACATCTCCGAGAAGATCCTCGCGCAGTTCGTCGTCAATCTGAATGAACTGATCGCAACGCAACCATCAAGCTCGACTGCCCCTGCCGAAGTTGCAGCGCCCACCACTGCGCCAGTTTCAGCCGAAGGTGTGCGCAAGATCGAAGGCCCCGAGGCAAAGCCGATCGACTTGCTCGACGCTGCTGGTGCGCCAATTCTGAAGCGTGCACTGCCGGTCGTGGTCGTCGTCGCAGCTGTCGTCATCTGGCTGATTGCTCGATAGGCGACGATGTCGCGTCCGGCCTTGGGCACCGTGCCGACGCCTGACGAACGCATCACTGTCGAGCGGCTACTTGGTCGTCGACCACAAGGTGAATATCGCATCGTCGTGCGTTCACGAAACGGCGACCCTGTCGTGCTGCGAAATGCCCCGTTGCTCGACGACGGCACGCCGATGCCCACCCTGTATTGGCTCATCGGACCAGATGAAATCAAAGAAGTCGGGGCGATCGAAGCAGAAGGGGGCGTGAACCGTGTCGAGGAACTCATCGGTCTCGAAATCATCGACCGAGTGCACCGTGAGTATGAGCGCATCCGCGATATCGACATTCCCGAACACCACACCGGACCGCGGCCAAGTGGAGGTGTCGGCGGAACTCGGCGTGGCGTGAAGTGTTTGCATGCTCACTTCGCCTGGTGGCTCGCAGGAGGAATCGACCCTGTCGGTGCATGGGTGGACGAGCAGTGCCGATTGCGTGGCGCCACATTGGCAGAGCGAGTCACGTCGTGAGTGCCGGTGCACCCAAGAGTGTGGCGGATCAACGTGTGGCGGTCATCGACGTCGGCACGAACTCGGTGAACATGCTGATACGTGACCGTGAAGGTGACGTTGTGCGTCGTTTCGCGACACCACGTCTCGGAGAAGGTGTCGCGAACACTCGCTTCTTGTCAGACGAAGCACAAACACGAACCGTCAAAGTGCTGCAGGGCTACATGAAGGACATCTCTGACGCCGGTGTCAGCCGAGTGCGCATCATCGGCACATCAGCCTGTCGTCGGGCCACGAACATCGACCAGTTCGCTGCCTTGGTTCGTACAGCAACACAAGTCGACCTCGAAGTCGTCGATGAACACACCGAAGCGAAGTTGTCGTTTCGCGGAGCGCTCACCGGACTCCCGGTGAACGACACTCATGGCGCCGAGCGACCGATTGTGGTGGTCGACATCGGCGGCGGTAGCACCGAATTCACCATCGGCGTCCGTGAACCCGACGTCACGTTCAGCCTTCCTTACGGTGCTGTCGTCACCACGGAAACCGAACTTGCCCATGATCCGCCTCGTCCGGAGGAACTCACCAATGCCATCGGTGCCGTCGAGGACGACCTCGAGGAACTCACTCGTGCGCATCCGTCACTGGTTGCTGATCCACTTGTCGTCGGCGTCGCCGGAACAATCGTGACGGTGGCCGCTGTCGAAATCGGACTCAGCACCTTTGACGATGCCGCTCTGCACGGCTTTGTGCTGTCGAAAGATGCTGCCGAGGACGTGTTCCGCACGTTGGCCACCGAACGACTTGATGACCGTGTGTTCAACCCCGGCCTACCTCGAGACCGGGCCGACATCATCGTCGGTGGGTGTTGTGTCCTTGTCGGCATCATGCGTCGGTTGCGCCTAGATTCACTCGTCGTGTCGACACGAAATCTTCTCGATGGCGCGGCTGCAGAGATGTTGGAGCAGCAATGACACTGGAACATCCGGCACGAACATCACGTACGGGTTTGCGCCTGTATTCGCGTCGACTCATGTTGCGGCCACTCGTTGCCCAGGACTTCGACCAATGGAGTGCGGTGCGCTTGCACAATGTCGAGTGGTTGACCAAGTGGGAACCCCTTCGACAGCCCTTTCACCCTGACCCCGAGCGAGACCGCGATGTGTTCGCGGCTCGTTGCTCGATGCGCGAGCGCGAGCGCCAATCTGGCACCCAGTACGCCTTTGGCATCTTTCTCGACGGCAAATTCATCGGCGAGATCAACTTGAACAATGTCGTTCGCGGATCACTTCAGGCCGGCACCATCGGCTACTGGGTCGATCAAGCCCATGCAGGACACGCATACATGTCGGAAGCTGTGGTGTCTCTCATGCGATACGCATTCGATGAACTTCACTTGCACCGCATAGAGGTCTGCATCATTCCGCGTAACCGCAACAGCCATCGTGTCGTCGACAAGATCGGCTTACGCAATGAAGGCGTGGCCCTTCGATTTCTCGAGATCAACGGAGTGTGGGAAGACCATGTTCGATACGCGATCACGGTCGAGGAATGGCATGCACGAGCAGCTGACCTCACCACCACGTGGCTCGGTGCAGCGCACTGATTGACGCGTGGCGAACTACGCCGGGCGATACGCGCGGTTGCGCGCCTTCCTGTTGTTCGTCCGTCGCTTCCAGTCCTTGGTTTTCCAGTGACGAAGACGCTTCGGAGCGTTCAGATTTTCTTCACGCTTCTGACCATGATGGTGGACCGATTTCCAATTCGGCCCTGGCTCGTCGATGTCGTCTGGCTGAACGCCATGGTCGACTGCTTCGACGACGAGGTGTAACTCGCTGTGAATGCGATGCCGCTCGTTGTGTGCGTGTGCACGCACATCGGCGCGCGGAATCGGAGCAACCTCCTCATTGCGATGTCGCTTGCTCATCGCAACTCCCTTCTGGGGCCGCTGGGCCCCTCTCATGAGTCCCTGAGCGCACCGTACACCCATTGCGGGGTTGTGGATAACGGAATCAGCCGATGGTCAACACATGTGTGCGCGACGTCTCCGCGTGGCTCGTGGTCACACTCACCACGCATCTCCCGCGCTTCAGCGCCACGAGACGTGGTGGCCCTGGCTTGATTTTGCAGGTGGCTGAACTCTGCGGGGCCACGATCCACCGCGCCGAACCAGCCTGTGGTTTCGACATGAGTTGCGTGACCGGGACAGATGAACCGACAGACAGTCGACGTGACGCGACACGTGCGGACTTCGATGACACGCCTCCACGTCCAGCCAGCGATTGTGTGCGCACAGTGGCCGTGTACGTCGTTCCATTTCGCAACCCGCCGACACGCACGACTTGACGAGCGCCGGCAACTGACACCTTCTTCACCAAGCGAGCACCCGAATACACCGACACGATCGACTTCTCGATCTGAGTTCCCCCATCGCATGGGTTGTCCCAACTGATGGTCAGAGCGTTGTTATCAGCGACAGCCACGATGTTTGTGGGGGTACCAGGCGTGGTTATCTCGGCGATGGGAGAGGTGTCGAGATACAACAGACGATTCGGTGAACCAGCGCCGAGACCCACCAAAACATCGGGTGTCGCTCGGGCGAGAATTGCTCGCTCGACACTTTGTGGACACAATCCTGGTTGCTGTTCTGCAAGTAACGCAGCGAGTCCTGCGACATGGGGCGATGCCATCGACGTACCGGCATCACCGTAGTAGTCAGAATCATTCGCATTCCATGCGGCATCGACCCACGCATTGAAATCGCCGCCTGGAGCATAGATGTCGATGCAGGATCCGAAGTTCGAATACGACGATTGCTTGTCATTCCAATCGACGGCGGCGACTGTGATTGCCTGTGGTTCGTTTGCTGGGGCGATCATGCACGCGTCCACTGGGCGCCCTGCACTGTTGCCGTTTCCTGCCGCGACGATGACGATGACACCATCTGCGATGAGGCGACGTATTGCTGCATTGATGGCGTCGCCATCGTCTCCGATGTCCACTCCGAGACTCAAGTTGGCCACGGCCAATCGACCAGAAGTGTGATGGTCGATGACACGCTCGATGCCCTCGACCACATTCGGCACTTCTCCGTTTCCATCACAATCGAGAACTTGCACCGACAACAAGCGCGAGCCGCGGGCCACGCCGACCGAGTTGCCGACGGCGATCGACGACACATGAGTGCCGTGGCCGTCACACGTGGGGCCGGTGTTTTCGCCCTTCTCTCCCACCGAGAAATCCGCCAAGTTGATGGCACGTGCGCCGAACTGCTCGTGAGTGGTTCGAACATCGGTGTCGAGAATGTAGATGTCGACTCCCGCCCCAGTGAGCGCCGGGGGCGTGTACACCCTGTCGAGCGGCAACGTTCGCTGATCGATTCGATCGAGATTCCACGGCAGAATCGGCCTCGCGTCTGCGCTTACCCGTGCTGTGGTCAGAGACAGCACGACAAGTGGCACGAGTGCCACACACATGGTTCGCAGACGTCGCACTGAACTACTTCTTGGTGATCTTCTTTTGAAGTGCGGCGATTCGTTCGGCGAACCAAGGTTGGCGCGTGCTCCACACTTGTGGGTCGAGCTCACGCTTGACGGCGTCGGGGTGCGTGCGGACATCGGCCATGTCATTGATGGTCTTTTTCACCGACTCCAACAACTCGCGTGGTGCTTCCGCGGCTCGAGATGCAAGTGTCATGGCTTCAGACATAAGTTGGTCGTCTGCGACGCACTTCCACACGAGCCCGATTCTCTCTGCTTCGCGACCGTCAACGACGTCACCGAACACGACAGTGGCAAATGTCGCCTGGGGGCCGAGGATGCGGCGCATCATCCACGTATGTCCCCCTCCTGGGTGGATACCGATTTGCAGGAATCGAGTGTCGAACTTTGCTCGCTCACCTGCGAGACGCACGTCGCATGCCAGCGCCATGTTCATGCCCGCGCCGACTGCTGCGCCGTTCACTGCGGCGATCGTAGGAAGTGGGCTGCGCGCGACACGCAAGAACCCTTCGTAGATGGCGCCGAGACTGTCGGCAGTTGCCTCGGCAAGGTTGCCGAGATTGGCACCGGCACAAAATGCAGGCGGGGCACCCGTGACGACCACTGCGCCGACGGTTCGGTCGGCTTCGACTTTGTCCATTGCCGCCACGATGGCCGACACCATGTCGGCGGTCAATGTGTTGCGCTCGTCGGGCCTGTTTAGCGTGAGAACTGCGACGCCAGATTCGATGGAAAGTGTCACTGGGGACATGTCATCAGTCTCGCACAGCATCATTGATTTCACCTACCGTTGCATCGTGAGCAGCCAACCAGTCCTCTATGACGTCTCAGAACGCATCGCAACGGTCACCCTGAACCGCCCCGAGTCGCGCAATGCACTCGACAGCGCAACGCTGCGTCTTCTGCCGCAGTTGTTACTCGATGCAGAGAACTCAGACGATGTGGACGTCGTGGTTCTCACAGGCGTTGATCCGGCATTCTGCGCCGGTCTCGACTTACGCGAGTTGGGTGACAGTGGACGCAATCTTGACGGCACTGGCGCTGACGGAAGCCCGAATCCCACTGGAACACGTGGACCATTCCCGAAGATGGACAAACCGTTGATTGCGGCCGTCAATGGTGCGGCCGTCACTGGCGGTCTCGAGCTGGTCTTGAACGCCGATTTCGTCATTGCGTCTGAACGAGCCAAGTTCGGCGACACACACGCACGCGTCGGGGTGATGCCCGGATGGGGAATGTCGGTACTACTTCCTCAAGCAGTGGGAATTCGTCGCGCTCGCGAGATGAGTTTCACCGGAAACTTCATGGACGCAATCGAAGCACTGCAATGGGGCCTGGTGAACCACGTGGTCCCCCACGAAGAGCTGATACCCCGCACTCGATTGATTGCACGAGACATCATCGGCAACGATCAGTCTGCTGTGCGCAGTCTGCGCCGAACCTATGCAGACATCAATGCTGAGGTCCACGCCTGGGACATTGAAGCGCGTGATGCAAAGGCGTGGCGCCAGAAGAATTTCGACCCGTCTGTCGTCGCTGAACGACGGTCACGAATCATCGAACGTGGACGCAACCAGTAAGTGAGCCATTCATCGAGTGTGCCGCGACACCGCGAACCAACGGTCACTTACGAAGTGTCGCCTCCGCATACACCTCGATGCCTCCACGAGGACGTTGGGTGAGCTTCACGGTCACCAGGTGTGGTGCCGCCGTGTGCATGACTTCCTCGGCGATCTCAGCTGCAAGAGCTTCAGCGAACACTGCACGATCACGAAACCCCCAGAGGTACAGCTTCAACGACTTTGACTCGATGCAGTACTGATCCGGCAGATACTCGATGACGAGGTTCGACACGTCGGGTTGTTGCGTCACTGGGCACATCGACGACAGTTCGTCGGTTGTGAACCGAACCGTCGTGACGTGACGTGGTGCAGGAAACACCTCGACGTGGTCGATGGGATGGCGGACTGTGTTACCAAGAACCGTGAGTTCCATGGCTCCCAAGCGTAGGGCGACTCAGCGCAAATCGGCTGGCAACAGTGACTGCAACGGTACGAGTGGACGCGGTCCGACATGTGCAATCACCTCCGCTGCAGCGATTGCCCCGATGCGGGCGCAATCCACCATGTCCATTCCACGGGTGAATCCACGTAGGAATCCGGCTGCGAACAGGTCACCTGCACCTGTGGTGTCGACCACTGCATCGACCTTCTCGGCCGGGACAGCGTGCACATCATCGCGGGTGACGACGACCGAGCCCTTCTCGCTACGCGTGATGACAGCGACATGACAGTCACGCCGCAATTGTGCGACTGCATCATCGAAGTCGTCTGTTTCATACAGCGACAAAAGCTCGAGCTCGTTACCGAAGAGCAAGTCGATCTCGTCCTCGATCAGCTTGCGAAAGTCTCCGCGGTGGCGATCGACGCAGAACGCATCGGACAATGTCAGCGACACCACACGTCCCGCTGAGTGGGCGCGCGCGGCAGCCAAGCGGAAAGCCTCCTTTGCTTCATCGCGGTCGAAGAGATAACCCTCCATGTACAACACTGCTCCTGCCTCGACAGTGCCTGCATCGACATCGTCGAAATTGAGCAACGTGCTGATACCGAGAAATGTGTTCATCGTGCGTTCTGCGTCGGGGGTGACTGCGATGATGCATCGCCCCGTGGGCTCATCACTTGGCATGAGGTTCGACCTGAAGTCCACGCCCAGCGATTGCAGATCACGGGAAAACACTTGGCCAAGGATGTCGTCAGCGACCTTTCCGATATAGGCGACTTTCCCTCCGAGACTGGCGATACCCGCGATGGTGTTTGCTGCCGAACCACCGCTCGTTTCCAGTCCTGACCCGAGAGCGCCGTACAACTCGATCGCACGTTCGGTGTCGATCAATTGCATCGAACCCTTCGTCAGGCCGAATGCAGAGATGAAATTGTCGTCGACCTGTGAGATGACGTCGACTAAGGCATTACCTATGCCGACCACGTCATAAATGACACCGGCGGATTTTCCACGACGATGAAGAACATCGGAGACACTTGATTGAATTTTGTCGTCAGGCACGAAACGACAACTTAGTGGTCTTCAGCTGCGCAAGTAGCCTTCACGGCGTGAGCACAGCACAGAGTCACTTGAACGATCCCCATCGATTGCCACGGGCCGTGACCCCGCAGTTGTACACGCTTCGACTCTCCCCTGACCTCCGTGCTGCCACTTTCAGCGGATCTGTGTCGATCGATGTGACGCTTCATTCATCTGTCGCATGCATCGTGATGAATGCGAAAGAGCTCACTGTCGCCTCGGTCCGCATTGATGGCGTAGAGGTGGGCTGGTCGCTGCACGAGGCCACCGAACGTTTGATCATCGACGGTGCTCGCGACGCAGGCAAAGCCACCATCGACATCACCTTCTCCGGCGTACTGAACGACAAGCTTCGTGGCTTCTACCGCTCGACGTATGTGGACGACAGAGGCGAAGAACAGATCATCGCGACCACACAGATGCAGTCCACTGACTGTCGGCGGGCATTCCCATGTTTCGATGAGCCCGACTTCAAAGCCGTGTTTCGTGTCGCTCTCGAAGTCGACGAGGGGCTCCTCGCCATCTCCAATGGGAAAGAGACCTCGCGCACATCTCTCGGCGGTGGACGGACGCTCGTTCACTTCGCCGACACGATGGTGATGAGCACTTACCTTGTTGCTTTCGTCGTCGGAAAACTCGAAGCGACCGAACCGGTGATCGTGAACGGTGTTCCACTGCGCACCATCCATGTTCCTGGCAAAGCGCATCTCACTGAATTCGGACTCAAGGTGGGTGCGTACTGTCTCGATTGGTTCGAGCGCTACTACGACATTCCCTACCCGAGTGACAAAGTCGACATGATCGCTCTCCCGGACTTCGCTGCCGGCGCCATGGAGAACCTGGGCTGTATCACCTTCCGCGAAGTGTTGTTGCTCGTCGACCCAGCCACATCCACTCAAGTCGAACGTGAACTGGTGGCAGATGTCGTCGCCCATGAAATCGCGCACATGTGGTTCGGTGACCTCGTGACGATGAAATGGTGGAACGGAATCTGGCTGAACGAGGCATTTGCAACGTTCATGGAAGTTGCTGCATGCGATGCGTTCGCCCCGCAATGGAAACGCTGGGTGTCCTTTGGTCTCGAACGCAGTGTCGCCTTTGAGACCGACTCGTTGCGTAGCACGAGACCCATCGAGTTTGAAGTGCTGTCACCAGACGACAGCGAGGGCATGTTCGATGTGCTCACGTATCAAAAGGGCGGCGCTGTGTTGCGCATGTTGGAGCAATTTCTCGGAGAGCAACGTTTTCGCCGCGGCGTGAACCGTTACCTCACGAGTCACTCACACGGGAACACCGAGACCTCGGACCTGTGGGATGCGATCGAAGCATCGGTCAACGAGGACGGGGGCGAAAGCGTGCCGGTTCGGCGGCTGATGGACAGCTGGATCTGGCAAGCGGGATACCCACTTGTCTCTGCCCGGCTCGTCGATGGCCAACTAGTCCTCGATCAACGTCGCTTCAGCTTCGATGACGAACCCGACGCCACCACGTGGCTGGTACCGATACAGGTTCGGGTCGGCGACACGATGCACAAATTGTTGCTTCAAGATGTGCCCGTAGGTCTCTCACTACCGAACGGTCCCGTACCCATCGTGGTGAATGCCGGAGGAAGCGGATTCTTCCGAGTCGCATATTCGGAAGAATTGCTAGAGCGCTTGTCTGGCGACGCTTTCAGCAGCCTCGATGTACTCGAGCGTTACAACTTGGTCGATGACGCCTGGAACTCGGTGGTCGCCG
>Ga0129333_10005063_pt1 | contig 12340 bp, 4 predicted proteins | sample CPB6_08_DNA_FD_94474 | JGI IMG/M metagenome (GOLD analysis project Ga0129333, IMG submission 94474) | Freshwater to marine salinity gradient microbial communities from Chesapeake Bay, USA - CPBay_Sum_0.6_0.8_DNA | ecosystem: Environmental > Aquatic > Marine > Coastal | place: USA: Chesapeake Bay... | reverse complement strand
TGATAAATAGTTCTTTATTTGGCTAATGTAGTGCCTTGTCTTTCCAGTTCTGGCCGTTTGCTGCTAAACCCACCACCTCCTGCTTTGGGTGGGATAAATACGCTTTCTTGTAGGCTTTTTATTTGCGCTGCTGATAAACCTGCTGTGTTTCTACCAAGCAACGTGTCTATTATTTTTATTTGCTTGCTGTCTATTTTTTCGTTATTGGCTTTTGCTTCGCCTACTGCTTCTAATAGTTGGCTTTGTAGTTGTGCGTAGCGTGCTGGATAAACTTTTTGTAAAACTTCTATTGCTTGGCTTGGAACATAAGTTTTCTCAACTATGTCTTTGTAAATAGCATCAGGGTCGCGGACATAACGGGAATAAAGCCCATAGTCATAAACTTGTCTATCGCTTGGTTTTTGTCCTTCTGGGACATTTGGTAGTTTGCTATTTAGAAACGCAACTTGTTTAGGAATAACACCAGTTGTTCTACTTGATAGTTCTGGATAAGTTTTATCTAAATCTTCATAAGCCTTACCAAATGTGCCTTCTAAACTACCAACGGCATCTGGGCCATTTAGCCTACCAAGTAATAGTTTATCCATTTCATAAAGTTGTCTTGCTCCCTTTATGCTAAATGTTAGTTCTGGTTCATCACGTTCAGGGCCAGAATAAAAATAATCATCCATAGTTGGTAGTTCTCTTATTGCTTGTCTTGCCGCTTGTTGCCCTGCCCCTTTTAGTGTTAGGAAACGTCCTAACGCATTTGTTCCGTCTTTTGTAGCAACTAATAACTTTTGTCCTAACGCAAAGTTTCGCACAGCGTTTTTTGGGTCAAGTAATAAGTTTGCTGCTTGGCTAATAGTAAAACCAGCGGCACCAGCGGCACCAGCACCAAGTTCAAATGCTTGTTGTGCTAAAAAGCCAGTTCCAAAACCTATGCCTACTTCGCTGCCTAACTCAATAGGGGCAACTGCTCCTGCTGTTGCTTCTCGTAAGGCAACAGCAGGGCCAGCATAAAGCGCTGCTTCTCTTGGTAATGATAATGGCCCAGTAGTTCCGCGTGTTAGTTGTGTCGCTAATGTCGAACCCATAGGTAATGTTTGACCTAATGGGCTTGTTTCTACACGACCATAAGGCATAATAACTGGTGCCCGTAGTAGTTCTCCACCTTCGCGTTCTAATAAGAAACGTGTTGCTGCGCTTTGTAGTGCGTCTGTTGGGATGTCGCTTGACCCAACAGCATCATTTAGTTCTCCCTCAACTCGCGTAAGGTAGTTTTCTAATAAACCTATTTTATTTTGTAAGGCACCAAGTTCATCTGGTAAAACAACTTCATAAAAAGTTTGTCCTCCCATTTGCCTTCCAACTATTCTACTACGTAATAATGCTTGACGTAGTTTAGGTTGGTCTATTTTCCAGCCTTCTGGAGTTTCTTTCATAAACTTATTTCTTATTCTACTTACAAGAGTTCCTATTGTGTCTACTGCTCTTCCTTCTTGTTCTGTTAGTGAAGAATCACCAGCAGCAAGTAAACCAGCATTTAGCATTTCTTCTTCGCCTAATGCTGCTACGTGGTTTAGGTAGTCATCGACATTATTTACTTGGAACTCTATTGCTTTACCTAACTCTTTTGAGTTTTTAGAAAATGGTATTTCAGCAGCGAGATCGGCCATTACAACACCTTTGCGTAGTGTTTCTGGGTCTATGTCTGTTAGAATAGTTCCTACTTTTGGAATAACTATTTCAGCAAGTTTTTTACTTGCTCCTCTAACACCTTCTAATGTAGCAGCAAAACCTTTTGACGCTAATGGAAATGTCCCACCAAGGACACCACCAAAAGTTCCGCCTTTTGTTGCTCCACGCCACATAGTTGCTGCTGTGCTTTCACTAATAGCATCAAGATCAGTTGGAGTAATAACTTGGGACTTTTCTAATGCTGTTTTATTTAGTTCGCTTACTGCTCCACCTACCGCACCAGCAGCAGCACCACCAGCAACGGAACGTGCTAATAGGTTTGCTGTTTTTTTATTTAGTCCAAACTTGGCGTAATCAGCAGCAAGTTGTCGTTCCATAAGAAACTCTGCTCTTTGACTTATTGCTCTTTCTACACCAGCCGCAGCAGCAGTTTTACCAGCGGCAACTTTACCAATAGCGGGTAATGTCTTTCCAGCAAGAGGAGGAATAACTTTTGCTACACCTCTGCTTACAGCAGCAGAAGTAGTGTCTAATAACGTTGGTTTAGCAACAGCAGTAGCAACATCTAAAACTTGTTTTTCTGCTTCTGTTAGGGCAGCACCAGCCGCTCCTCTTGCTCCAAGTGATTGTAGTTCGCTTGTTGCTTGACTTACTGCTCCTGCTCCACCACGTCCAAGAACACGCGAAACACCTTTACCAGCAGCGCCAGCAACTTTACCACCTATGTCTGTTGCTGCTAAAAGTTTTCCTGTTGTTCCCAAAGAAGCAAACGCTCGCGGAGCAAGAGTTTTTAGTGCGCCCACTCCTGCTTGTGCGAAACCTGTGCCTAACTCTACACCAAAAGTAAGTTGCGGGTAAGCCCTTTGTCTACGTCCCATTTCTTTTGTCGATAAAGCAGAAGGAGTTTCTGCGTTTGTTGCTAAATCAATAGCGTCTGCTATTTTTCTAACAGCCAACTTTGGAAGACCAAGCGCAAGACCGCCAAGGACACCATCAATAATAGCCAAAGGTTCGTCATAAGGTTTATCAAACTGGAAAGCCTCTTCACCTTCTACTGGTTCGTATTTAGGACGCTCACCCATAATGTCGCGGACATTACGCGCTCTTGATAATGCTTCCTCTTGCGTTATTGTTTCGCCCATCCCAGTTGCGTATTGGGTTATTTGTGTAGCCAAGTTCATTAGGTCAGCATCCATTTCGGCACGACCTTCTACTTCTTCTGGTGTTATTGGTGGGGCTTCGTAATCGCTACGGCTATTTGGGGAAGCAGCATAAGCAGCGGCTTCTGCGTCATCGGCTTCTTCATAACCAGCGTCAAACATTTGTTTATCATAGCCAAGTTCTTGGTCTACATAGTCATAGGCACCATTAGGGTTTTTTATTTTCCATACTTTTCTATCGGCCATTATTGTCTCCTTATGGAACGCTTATTACGCCTTTTGACTTTGGTGCGGGCATAGCAGGGCCAGAACCAACAGCAGAACCACCAACAAGGGCGGCTTCTTGCGCTCTACGCACTACGCCGATCATGTCCTTGCGGAACTGGTCGAACTTACCTGCTGTTAGAGAACCGCGTGTAAACATTTCCATAGTTGGTAGGGCTGCTAAAATGCGTTGGTATTCTGCTTCCTGTGGAACACCAACGTTGTAGCCAGCAGGGCCACCAAGTTTAGCACCAAGGTTGCCTATGATTGTTTGGACTTTACCTAACTCTTCACCAGTCAACTTCGCAAGTTTAGAACCTTGATAGTCGTATTTCGCAGTTATTTTTTCTAAATCGTCTAATGCTGAAAGGAAGTTGAAAGCATTTTGTTGTAGCGTTTCTAAACCTTTTGCCTCTGTGTCGTTGACGGCAAGCATAAAGCGGTTTGGAACAATAGCAAACTTTTGATAAGGAACTTTACTTCCATCGCCTTTAGTAAATGTGTCGTCTTGGACTTGTGTTAGTTTTACGCTACTCTTGCGTAGTTCTGGTTTCCAAGTCCAAGCCTTCGTCCAAATAGCAGGATCAACTGGTTTGCCCTCTAAAAATGGTTTGACTTGCTCTGGTGCTTCGCCTAATGAACGTTTCCATAACTCAAAGGCTTTTTTATCTTCCATAGAAGTGCCGCGACCCTTGGTTGTTGGTTTCATAGAAGCGGCTATTCTTGCGTATTCAGCGGCACTCTTTACACCTGTTGCTGCTCCGTCTAACTTATTTTTGTAAAAGTCGCGGATAGTGTCCGTTTGTTTTTTGAGAATGTCGGCTTCTTCTTTACCAGCAGCCTCTAATAGTTTTTGTGCTTCTGCTAAACCAGCAAGACGAACCTTTTGGTCGCTTACGCCAGCCATAGCCTTTTCTATTTGTCCCGCAAAAAGTTTTTTGTAGAAGGCGTCAGCAAGTTTGTAAGAATCGTCTAAACTATTTCCTTGCGCTACAAGGTCAGAAAGCACACCTTTTTTTCTATCAAGGTTCGCTACTTGTAGTTGTAGTTCGCGGTTTATTTTGCCTTGGATTGCTTGGCCTACTGCGTTGAAAGCACCTTGACCGCCCATAGAAGTTCCAAGGAACTGGAGAGCGCCTAATAGGACGCTCATTTTTGGGTTCTCTTGGAAATAATCTGTTGGTTGGATAGAGGCGTCCATAATGCCTTTACGAACAGCAGCAGTTTGGGCGTCTAATGTTCTCTTTTTTAGGTCATAGTCCTGTGCGAGTTTTAGGTCAAGGTCTATTTGTGTTTGTCTAATGCCTGTAAGTATTTGTGCTTCTTTGACTTTTAGACGCGCTTGCTCCATTTCTATTTGTGCGCGTGTTGCTGCTGCCCGTGCTGCTTGTTGGTATTCTGGGCTTTGACGGGCCATTTCCATAGCCTCAATCCCAGTAGGCATTTTTTCTACGCCTGCTTGAGAACCACGTAGCACTTCATCAATAGCAACTCGTTTTGCGTTTTCTGGTGAATAACCAACTTTTTCTAATGCTGTTTTTACAAGGGCATAATCACCAGTTTGGGAAACTATTGCTTCTACTTCTGGTGAATAACGATCTACTGGGTTTCGCGTATCAAAACGAACTGGTTGCCCACTTGCGTCTACTAATGGTTTTTTAGTTGTAGGATCTATTTTTTGTAGTGCTTGTATTGCTCCCATTATTCCAACGGCACGTCCTGCTTCAGCACCTTCTTTTTGTGCTTTTGCTAAACGGGCCATTTCTACTTCACGGGCGTCTATTTGACCCTGTAGTTGTGCCTCAATAGAAGTTGCTGGTGTTGGTGCTGGACTTGGTTGTGGAAGACCTTTTGCTGGTGTTCCCGCTGGTGCTGGCCCTGTTGCTGGTGCTGCCGCAGGGGGCATAACCATAGGTGCTGGTTCTGGTGGAGCGGCAACTGGTTCTGCTGGTGCTTCTTCAGCGGCAACAACATTACCTTGTTCGTCTCGGGCAGCGTCTTTTGTTGCTGCGTCTGCTGTTTCTGCTGCGCTTATTTCTCTTTCGGTTGCTACTGCTTCTGCTTCTTCGTCTTGTTTAGCATTAGGATAATAGGTCGCCATCATTTCAGCAGCAATCCTACGCGCTACATCTTGACGCTCCCTATCGTTTTGGATTATTTTATTTCTTTGTGCTACTGCTCTGGCGGTTGGGTTTGCTCTGGCCGCTGCCCGTTCTTCTGGGCTTTTACCAGTAGTTCCCATTATTTCGTCCATCGCTCTATCTATTGCTTCTGGGCTGGAAACACCACCTTGTTCTGCTAATGCTCTGCTGTAAAAAGCGTCAAACTGCGCTGCGCCTTTTTTACCATAACGTTCTACATTTGTTGCTTCACCGCTTATTCCACGTAATGGACTACGAGCATCACCTTGTAATGCTCTTTCGCTTTGACCGCGAACGAAACGATCTAACTTGCGTCTATCATCCATTACTGCTTGGAGGGCTTTTGCTACACCAACTTTTTCTTTTGGGTGTAGTTCTTTATCAGCACGCTCCATAATGTCTATGCGTGTTTTATCAAACTTATCTTCTGGTAAGTTGCGGGCATCATTTATTTCTTTCTCAAACTTTTTTAGTTTGCCCGTCAAAACCTCAACAATAATAGGTGCTTTTTTAGGAGCAATAGTAATAACTTTTTTTGCTGCTTCTTTTGGTGCCTCTGGTGCTGCTGCTTCTGCTTTTGGTTCTGCTTCGGCTGCTGCGCGTTCAGCGGCTTTTTGAGCCATAAACTCTTCGCGTGTAGGAGTTTTCTTTGCTTGTGCTGCGCTCTCAAACTTTACTTCTGGTATGCCTCGTTCGCCACCAACTAAAATAGAAGGAGAAATAGCGCTTTCACCTTCTCTTGCTCCACCACCGCGTAATGTTGGTAAAGACACAGAAGGTAATGAAGGTAGTGGTAGTTCGCCAGTTGGAGGAGGTGGTTTTGGTGGAGTTGCTAATGCTTCCTCAACCCCTACTGCTTTTTTACCTAAATCTCTTTCTGCTGCTGCCGCTGCTCTTATTGCTTCATTTTCACGCGCAACATCTTGAACTAAACGTCCCATTTCTGTGCCTGCTGGAAATGCTGGCGCTGGTAAGTTTAGATCGACTTGTTTTTGTCTGCGCTTCTTTTCTTCTTCGCTCAAAAATGATTCTGGGACTTCTATTGGGCCACCACCATCCTGTAAGAATAGCGGTGCTATTTTAGCAATAGTGCCTACAACTGACGCTATTTGACCTAATGTGTCTTTGCCTTCTTTTTGTTTTGTTTGTGGGACAAGGCTTTCTTCGGTTGCGTCTATTTCAGGCATAGGGGATAAATCAACTAATCCTCCATCAGCCCAAGTTGCTCTTGCGTAGGCACGAAAAAATCTATTGCCTTCCAAGTTCTTCTTGTGGCGTGAATAAAACGCTGCTTTACGGGCAGGACTATTTGCTTTATTTTTTAGGTCTGGATCACCAAAGTATTGTGTCTCACCTGTTTTTTTATCAACAACTTTATGTGTTTTACCTTTACGTTCATTTGTGCGTGTGACTACTAAACCACCACTCTCAAATGCTTGTGGTTCTTTTATTTTAGCAGAAGGTTTATTATCTGGTTCTCCCATTTGTGTTGCTTCTGGGAAAGGACTTTCTTGTTGCTTACCAATAACGTCTATTATTCCAGCAAGAGAACCAATAAGGCCACCATCAGCAGAACCTTCGGCAAGGGCACGGAACTCATCGCCTAAATCTCCACTCATAGTTTCGCTTGGTGTAAGTCCTGTATCGAACTCAAACTTCGTTTGTCCCTCTTCATAAGGAACTGCTGTTTCTAACTGGTAGGTGTCTCCAAACTCGTCAGGTTGTCCTTGTTCTCTAAAAAACTCTGGTGCCCGTTCTTCGTCGCGTTTTCTTTCGCGGTATTTTTTGTAGGCTTTTGCGGCAGCAGCACCAGCAGCACCAGCAGGAAGACCACTACCAGAACCACCTTTACGAGTTGGGGCTACTACATCTGGTAGTCCACCTAACTCACGAACACGACGCTTCATAAGCGTCATTTGGTCTGGGGTAAGTGTGACCTCACCGCCGTCTTGAAAATAAGTTTTTTTCATAAATGCTCTCCTATTATTTCTTTTTTGATAATGCCGCTTTTAGTGCTTCTTTTTTAGCAACCTTATTATCTTTGCTTTTCATAAGTGCCTCAACGAACTTTGCGGCAGCAACAGGAGCATTTGGAGAGGCTACAACTGAACGTGGAAGGACTATTTCTCCCTCACTCAACATAGCGGGGACAACGTCATTTTTTTTATTATCAAGTTTTTCTAATGCTTTTATTTCACCACCATCGGCTTTGCCTTCACGCTTTTGTTTTAGATAAACATTAGCCCATAGCCCACGTTTAGTGCGTTCGCCGTCTTTTGTAATGTAAATGTCTGGGTTCTTTGGGTCAAGACGACCGCCTTTTACTTTACCACCTTCGGCTAAACCAGCAGCGAAAGTAGCGCCTTCTTTTATTGCGGTGCCTATGTCTCTGCGGTTTTGTTGTGCGCTTTCGATCATCGACTGCTCTTGGTTTTGTTGTAGACGTTGGCGTTCTTGTTCTGCGCGTTGGTTTGCGAGTGCTATGTCCATTTCACGACCACGTTGCGCTTCTTGTGTCTCAACTGAAAGTTTTTCTTGACCTAAACCAAGTTGTCCTGCTTGACCGAATAGTTGTCCTTCAGCACCACGCATACCAGAAAGTTGTTGGCCTAATGCTTGTTGAGCGGCAAGTTGTTCTTGCGCTCTCAACACAGCACCTTGTCCTGCTGCTTGTTGTCCTAATGTGCTTTGTTGTTGTAATAATAAACGTTGTGCGAGTGCTGGATTTATTCCTCTACCAGCGCCAGCAAGGGCACCAGCAGCAGCAGCGCGGTTTGCTTCTAATGATTGTTGTAGTTGTAGTTCAGCAAGAGAAGGGCCACCACGACCTTCTGCTCTTGCCCGTAAAACGTCGGCAAGTGCTTGTTGTTGCCCTGCTATGTTGCGTCCTGCTCTTTGTGCTTCGGCAAGAGCGTCATAAAAGCCTGCTCTATCAAATGTGCTTTGTTGTCCTGCCGCAGCAGCGTCTAACATAGCAGCAGTAATGTCTTGTCTTGTTCCGCCGAGTAAAAAGTCATACCAGTTCTTTTCTGGTCTTACTCCCTGTTGAGGCATTAGTCCTTGCGCTGGGGTTCCATTAGCCATTTATTTATTCCTCGTTTCTATCTAAATAGTTTGTAAAACTGCTTTATTACTTATTATCCTGCGACTTGTCTATCGCGGACGCGGTTGCCCTTACCCTCAACGCCATACTCAAAACGTAAGTTTGATAGTTCATAACCTTGGCCGAGGGCACCGCTTATTGCTTGGTCTGTTATTTGGACTTTCATAGACATACATTTTTGTCTTTGTGGTCTTATTTCATACTGGTAAAGGTCAAACTGACCACCATAAACACTACCGCTTGGAAGACCATAAGGGCTTTGCGAACCATAGGTTTGTGGGACAACTGGGTTGACTAAAATGTTTTGTGCGTAGGCATTATTGTAGTCATAATAAAGGTTTACAGAAAGGTTGTGTTCGCTTTTGAACTCACCTAAAATGTAAAAACGCCATAACCTTTGGAAACCCTGTATCCCTGATAAGTTTAGCCAAGAGGTTGTAATAGACATAGAATAAGGCGTGCCGTCGTCTTCATAAGTGTTTGGGGTTTCTACGAAAACCTTTCCAGCAGAAGTAATAAATGCTTGTGTCTGGTTCCAAATAATAGAATCAACTGCGCTAATGTTTGTAAAAATAGCCCAGTTGTCTACGAAATAGTCATAAACTAAAACTTTATTAGTGTCGAGTGTTATGCGAACTTGGTTATTTTTCGCCATTAGAACTGCGCTGGTGACGAAATCAGGGTTGAAGGCTTCTACTGGATTACCTATGTAAGAAACCTGTAAGCCACGATTGATAATGTAAATGCCTTTGCTGGACTTGAAGATAAGACCATCAGGCGTATTTACAATAGAGCGTAGGTTATTACAGCCAGCGTCAGTTGTAATAAGGATAGTGTCGCCGTAATCATTATTACTGCCGTCTATTTGTGGGCCTTGACCTGTAATGTAGCGAATAGAACTTTCTTTGAAGATAATAAGTTTATCATCAAGGCTTCCAAGCGCAATAACAGGGCCACCAGTAGGATCGACATTTATTACTTGGGCATCACTCCACTCAACAGGAGTAAAAGCATTTACAGGTTTGCTGTAATAAATAACAAGTGGGTTTGTGCTGTCTAATAGGAATAACCTATTTCTATGAACTACCAACGAACCTACTGGTGGTGGGATGTCGTTTGGTAGGACATTATCAGTTGTGTAAAGTAGTTCTACTAATGCCCCGTCTGGCGTAGTGTCTGTTGCTGGTGTTATGTATTGAGCGTCTACGTCATTATTATTTGCTATGGTGACGGGCAACTTGTAATAGTTTGTGCTATTTGCTTTTGTGCGATAAAGCACACAAACAACTGGCGAGCGGTTATTACTTACAACTTTTTCTGTAAGTGATAATGGGAAGATTTCTATGTTGCTTACATTAGAACCGCTTACGCCAATAGCACCGCTCATAGTAATGTCGTAAGGTTCGCTTGGTGCGCTGCGATGAACGTTGCCCGCATTATCAACCCACTCCCAAACAGCAACATAAGAATAAGCGTTGCTGCCTGCTGCTGTGCTTGGCGTCATCCCGTTGATAAGTGGGTTCCAGTTGAAGGCGTCTTCTACAAGGTTTTGGCCGTCATAAGCAAAAAGCATACCACCACCAACAAATAAGGTGCTTGCTATTTCAGCACGGCTGTAAGAACGCTCTGGCTCAAAAAAGTCAAGATCTATGCTGGTAATGCCTGTTTGTGTAGTGCCGCCTATTTCACCAAACTGCGTAATGTTGCGAACACTTGTTAGAAATGTTGTGCTGGATAGGACATTTGTTTTAGGAACCCAACGTAAGTTCCAAGAAGTATTTACAGAAATAACATTTACGCCACCAGCAGTTCCACTATTGAAGCGACCAACTACCTTACCATTTTCGTCAATAACAAAATAGGTGCTTTGGCTATTAGCAAGATCAGGGCCACCAATAGCAATAAAATAACTTTTACCAGCATAAACAAATGCGGCACCTGCTATTGCTATTTGTTGTTTGTTGAAGCCAGTTCCATAAAAAGTGCTGCCGTCATAACCTTGACTACGCACCCAACTTTGCGAACCTGCTTGATAATCATAATAAAAAATAATCTGTCTACTTGTTGTGCTTGTAGAAACTGCGGAAACTCGTAGAACTTGTGCGCCAACCTCTTGTTTAGAAGTGCTGTAAAGACCTTGTGATAAGTCCCAGTTGAAGCCAAACATTTTCATAGTGTCGCCATTACCAAGTGCTTCGCTGTAAATAAGCGAGGGGCCATCACTAATAGGGTCATAAAATAACTGCCCCATTTTCATTTGGCTTTGAGTTGGTGGTGCGCTTGCGCTTGACGCTGGAAATAATGCTGACGGAGAAGCATAACGCCAAATGCTAATACTTGGACTTGGCGAAGTTTCTGCGTTGCTAAAAGCAAGATAAAGTTGGTTTCCACTTACTGCTGTGTTGAAAACATTTACGTCATAAGAAGAATAAGTTTGGTCTATGCTGTTTGTGTTTGTGCTGTTGTCTGTTAGAAAGTCCCAAGTTATTGTTGCCGCAAGGTTGGTTATTGGTAAAATACCACGAAATAAACGTTTATTTATTGTGTTGTAATAAAAAATAACAAACTCATCCTCAAAAACAACTATGCGTGGGTTAGAACCCTGTGTTGTAATGGGAACTGGGCCAATAATAGTTTGTTTTGTTGCTGTGTCGTTTATTTGATAATAGGTTGTGCGTGTAGTGCCTACCTGACGAACAAAGACATAACCCTCTAAACCGCTTGGATGAACGGCATTATCGCTGGAAAAGTCCTGTGCTGTGCCGTTGCTAATAGGTTGGCTTGTTAGATAAATGCTTTGGAAGTCGCCCTTATCTTTCCAGTTGTCCGTGCCTTGGACATAAGAATAAATGTTATTTTGATCGAAGCATAGCAGTTCTTCTTTGAAGTTCATAACTGCTTGCCCGTCAGTTATTTGTGAGGCATCGTCAATAATGTTTCTACTAACGCTTTGGAAACCCTCACGTTTTTCTATTTTACCTACCTTGCGAAAGACGCAGTTTTCAGCAGCAAGTAGTTTTCCTACTTTTACTTGTTTGCTGTCTGTTTTTGTATCTATCCCTTGAATAAGTGGGAGTTCTAATGTTTGAGGTTGTAAGGCCATTTATCGCTCCCATTTTAGAGTTCATAAGCACATAGAATACCAGCACTTACATCAAAACTGGTAATGCCTACACCTTTCGCAAACTGAAGCGTGATGCGCCAAGTGTTTGTCGTGCCGCCAGAATAAGGAGAGGGGCCATTAGGCATTATTAGTTGAGTTTCCATAGTAAGTGGTAAAAAATAACCCGCATTATTATCTGGTGCTGGTATTCTTTTTAGTCCAAAATAACCAACAAGACCACCGCCAGTAAGGTCGTCAACCTTGTATCTACCGAAAACATAAGGGCCAGCGGTGTTTGTGACTACTTGACCCACAGGAGCGCCAGAATAAGTTGGATCTGGTGCGCCTTGGAAAGAAACAGCAATAGGTCTTCCAGCAGTAGTAATGTCTACGAAAATAATGTCTACGAAAGAGGTGGTTGGGACGTTTACAGCAACAGAAACATAGTCGGTGACTAATGAGTTATTAGAAAGTTTTGTCTTTGCTATTGTGCGGTTTTGTATTTTGCTATTTGTAATCGTTTCTGCGACTAACTTTGAACCGCTAATGGTAGTTGCTGTAATAAACTCACCACTAATAGTTGCTGGTAATGTTATTTGACCTGAACCAGCAGAGTTAGACATAACCATTATTCTTTCTCCTGCTGGAATAGAAGAAGGCATTATTATGTTTGCTGAACCAAGTGTTAGTGAATAATCGGTTGATAAGCCGTCTGGTGCTATTATGCTTATGCCGCCTGCTGGGTTTGTGTCGTTCCCAGAATAAACTTTTATTGGGCCGTTTTCCATAGAAGCGTATTCGCCAACGTCTTTTTTCCAAACGAAGGTCGATAAACCAGCAAAAGTAGCCGAACCATTAGTGCCTGAAAGACCGCTAATGCCGCCAAATG
>Ga0129333_10005062_pt1 | contig 12340 bp, 10 predicted proteins | sample CPB6_08_DNA_FD_94474 | JGI IMG/M metagenome (GOLD analysis project Ga0129333, IMG submission 94474) | Freshwater to marine salinity gradient microbial communities from Chesapeake Bay, USA - CPBay_Sum_0.6_0.8_DNA | ecosystem: Environmental > Aquatic > Marine > Coastal | place: USA: Chesapeake... | reverse complement strand
CGTCGAGCGAAGTCGAAGTCGCGCTGATCACCTGATGGCACTGCCATGATGGCGCCTGTGCCGTAACCCATCAGCACGTAATCGGCAATCCACACCGGAATTTGCGCACCATTGACGGGGTTGGTGGCGTACGCGCCCGTGAAGACCCCGGTCTTTTCGCGAGCGTCGTCCATACGTGCGGTCTCGTCAGATGCGGCCGCTTCCGTACGGTAGCGATTGACGACAGTGCGTTGCTCGATGGTCGTCAATGAATCGACGAGTGGATGCTCGGGAGACAACACCATGAATGTGGCCCCGAACAACGTGTCAGGCCTGGTGGTGAAAACCTCGATGTCTCCGACTTGTGTAGCGAATCGAACGCGTGCGCCTTCGCTACGCCCGATCCAATTGCGTTGCATCAACTTGATCGGCTCTGGCCAGTCGAGACGGTCTAGGTCATCGATGAGTCGGTCGGCGTATGCAGTGATGCGCATTGTCCACTGGCGCATGTTGCGCTTGAACACCGGATAGTTGCCGATGTCGCTTCGTCCGTCGGCGGTGACTTCTTCATTCGCGAGGATGGTGCCGAGACCTGGGCACCAATTGACCGGTGCGTCGGACAGATAAACGAGGCGATGTGAGTCAAGAATGTCGGCGCGCTCATCCTGGTTCAGGTCTGCCCACGAGCGTCCATCTGGCGTCGATCGACGACCACTGTCGAACTCATCGATCAGTTCATGGATGGGTCGCGCGCGCCGTGCATTGGTGTCGAACCATGAACCGTGAATCTGAAGAAAGATCCACTGTGTCCACTTGTAGAAGTCCTCGTCAGTTGTGCAAACGCTGCGGCGATCATCGTGCCCGAGGCCAAGTCGACGCAGCTGACGTCGCATGTTGGCGATGTTGGCGTCGGTGTTGGTTCGGGGGTGAACCCCGGTGGCAATGGCGTGCTGTTCGGCAGGAAGACCAAAACTGTCGTAGCCCAACGCGTGCAGCACATTGAAGCCCTTCATGCGTTTGTAGCGGGAATACACGTCGGTACCGATGTACCCGAGTGGATGGCCGACATGGAGACCAGCACCTGACGGGTAGGGAAACATGTCGACCACGAAGAGTTTGGGTCGACCAGCGACCTTGTGCGGCTCGGCGAGCGGGCCAGCGGGGTTCGGTGCCTCAAAGGTGCGATGTTTCTGCCAGAAGTCCTGCCAGTGCGCTTCGATGCCGGCAGCGAGAGCGGCCGAGTATCGGAATTGCGGCGTACTCGGCGAAGTCGGGGGTTCGTGGGCTGACATGAGACCCATATCGTACGGCGACGTCGGTACGGTGGGGGCGTGTCGCGTCAGAACTCTCGATCCCGTTCGCGCCAGCCGAAGGGTGGCTCATCGCACAGCTATCCCCGCACGGCACGTCTGAGTGAAGTGTTGCGTGAGATCATCGCCGACGAACTGACCCGCATCGATGACGAGCGGCTGGAACTGGTCACCATCACCGCTGTTGATGTCGACGCTGAGATGAACCGTGCAGTCGTGTTCTACGACTCCATGGCCGGCGAAGAAGGTGATGAGGGAATTCTTCTGGCTCTCGGTGAGCATCGTTCGCGCATTCAGTCCTCCATCAATCGACAGATGCATGCGCGCAAGACGCCAGTGCTCAGCTTCAAGCCCGACGAGGTCATTCGCGCCGCAGAGCGCATCGATCGAATACTGAAAAACCCGAGACCTTTCGAGGACGACGAGAGCTGACCGTGGGGCGTCGCACTCCACCAACGGTGCACGGTCTCGTCATTCTCGACAAACCAGCCGGCTTCACCAGCCACGATGTCGTGGCGCGACTACGCAAGCACTTCGGCGAGCGTCGCATCGGTCATGCCGGAACTCTCGACCCGAGCGCCACCGGCGTCCTGCTGGTCGGGGTGGGTAACGGCACCCGCTTGATGCGTTTCTTGGAGAAGATGGACAAGAGTTACACCTGCGAGATCGTGTTCGGAGTGAGAACGTCGACGCTCGACGCAGATGGTGAGGTTCTCGCGGAGAGTGAAGCAACCGTGCCGTCCATCGAAGAGTTGCGATTGCTCGTGTCCGCGAATCTGTTGGGTGCAATTGGGCAAGTTCCGCCAATGGTGTCTGCCCTGAAGGTCGACGGCAAGAGACTGCACCAGTTGGCGCGTGAAGGGGTCGAGATCGAACGAGCAGCACGACCAGTCACCGTGCACGCCTTCGACATCGAGCCGACAGATGATGCGCGCGTCGTTCGTGCATCGGTGACCTGTGGCTCTGGCACATACGTACGGTCTCTCGGCGCTGACCTCGGTGACCTCGCGGGCTGTGGGGCACACATTAGAAATCTGCGACGCACGTCGGTGGGTCTGTTCACACTCGCTGACGCATCCACGCTGGATGATCCTGAGCTGCATGATCCGATCACTGCAGTGCGCGACATGCAAAGAGTGACACTCGATGCAGATGGCATCGAGAACGTCTTGTACGGCCGACCATTGCCGTGCTGGGCAGGTGAGGGCCCATGGGCGATTCTTGACGAGGCGCATCAGTTGATTGCTGTTTATGAGAAGTGGAAGAGCGACTTGGCCAAACCAGTTGTGGTGTTTGGTGGGCGGTAGGTTCCAGCGTCGTGCAGGTCATCACAACAGCCGCTGACACACCATTTCATTCACAATGGTCGGCTGAGCGCTCGGTGGTCACCATCGGGGTGTATGACGGAGTTCACCGAGGTCATCGAACAGTCATCGCTCGGGTTCGCGAGCGCGCAGCGCAGCTCGCTGCAAAGACCGTCGTCGTCACCTTCGACAGACATCCGGCAAGTGTCGTACGACCGCAATCTGCACCACCTTTGCTCACGAACATCGAGCAGAAAGTCGAACTGCTGTCCGGAACCGGAGTCGACGCTGTCATGGTCGTTCCATTTGACGAAGAACAGTCACACGAGACGCCAGTGCACTTCGTCGAACGAATCCTCGTCGAAGCTCTTCGCGCCAAAGTGGTCATCGTCGGTGAAGACTTCCGATTCGGTCACATGCGTCAGGGGAACATCACGCTGCTACGAGAGATGGGAGAGCGTCATGACTTCACTGTCGAACCACTTCCCCTCGTGCCACGAACAGATGGCATCGATGAGCCAGTCAGTTCCACCGCAATTCGCCGTGCACTTGCCGGTGGTGAAATCGACACCGCTACACGCATGTTGGGAGGCTTCTACGAGGTTCGAGGGCAAGTCGTCGATGGTGACAAGCGCGGTCGCACGATTGGGTTTCCCACCGCCAATGTCGAGGTACCGCGAGAGATGTGTCTTCCGTCTGACGGCGTGTATGCCGGTCTCTATCGTCGACCAAATGGTGACGAACACATGTGTGCCATCAACCTGGGACGCAGGCCAACGTTTTATCGAAACGCGGACCATGCTCTCCTCGAGGCCTACCTCTTGGATTTCTCGGGAGATCTCTACGGAGAGCCCGCGAGCGTGAAGTTCGTCGCGTTCTTGCGCAGCGAGCGTCGTTTCGATTCGGTCGACGACCTGCGTCTCCAATTGTCAGTGGACATTGACCATGCGCGGTCGGCAATTCACGGTCGGCGCTAGACGCATTCACTCACCGACCGACGCACTCACACGCCCGTATGACGTGGTGCGTTGGATCAATCGACGATCAAGTGGTGCGATGATCTCGCTGAAACGCCCTTCTGTCATTGCTTGCCCATGGTTGGCTCCGGCCGCGCGAGAGATGTTCTCGTCGATCAGGGTTCCTCCGAGGTCGTTGCAGCCTGCCTGCAACAATTGGGCCGCTCCGTGTGTACCGATCTTCACCCAACTCACCTGAACATTGTCGATGAGTCCGTCGTATGCGATGCGACCGATGGCATGCATCAGCACGGTCTCACGGAAAGTCGGGCCCCGGCGGGCTTTCTTCTGCAGGTAGATGGGAGATGCCATGTGGACGAAGGGGAGTGGAATGAACTCAGTGAAACCTCTGGTCTCTTTTTGTAACTCTCTCGTACGAACGATGTGTCGCGCCCATGAACGTGTTGACTCGACACTTCCGTACATGATGGTGATGTTCGAACCAAGTCCGACCGAGTGTGCCTGACGATGACACTCGAGCCATTCCTCTGTGTTGACTTTGTCGGGGCACAGGATCTCACGAATGTCGTCATCGAGAATCTCCGCAGCAGTGCCAGGCAGACTTGCTAGACCCGCGTCTTTCAGTCGAATCAGATAGTCGCGCAGCGACTCGCCGTTTCGACGCGCACCCTCCGTCACTTCCAAAGCGGTGAAACCATGGACATGCATGTCAGGCACAGCTGCCTTCACTGCCCGTGTCACATCGATGTAGTAGTCACCGTCAAAGTCCGGATGAATGCCACCTTGGAGAGTGACTTCGGTTGCGCCCATGTCCCATGCTTCGGCTGCGCGTTGTGCGATGTCGTCGAGGGTCAACAGATACGGAGTACCCCGCAGATTGAGACTGAGTGGTCCCTTCGAGAAGCCACAGAACCTGCACTTGTAGGTGCATACATTCGTGTAATTGATGTTGCGATTGTGCACCCAGGTGACGACGTCGCCCACGGCGCGGCGACGAAGATCGTCGGCATATTCCGCAATTGCGGCTACTTCGGGGCCCCGTGCGCTGAACAATGTGACGAGTCCGTCTTCATCGACGATGTCGCCTTGTTGATGCGCATCTAGTACGTCGGCGACGGCTCCGCGAATGACACGTCTGTCTGACGGAACAAGAGTTGGTGGTTTCACGTTCGAGCCGCTGTACCACTGCGTTGACTTATGGCCGACCAGCACCACTTCTGCGCCGTCGTGAACCACGTCGGCAGCTGTGACTTTCTCTGGCCACAATGCACCCGGGTCGTCACGACCCAAGCCTTCGGCATCACTTCGGTCGAGAACCGGGAACCGAAGTGATACATCGAGCCATGCTTCTGGATTGGTGGCGTACTCGGGATAGATGGTGAGTCGTGGTGCGAGCGAATAGCGACGTGCTTCTGTCTCTCGGCGTAACACGTCGAGTGCGGGCCACGGACGTTCGGGGTTCACATGGTCAGCTGTCACTGGCGACACTCCGCCCCAGTCGTCGATGCCGGCATCTAACAAGACACCGAAGTCGTCCGACAAGTTCGGAGGCGCCTGCAGGTGAATGTCTGCAGGTAACAACAGTCGTGCAGCGGCAATGGTCCACAAGAACTCGTCCTCGGGGCATGGCTTCGCATGTTGCATGCCTGTGCGGGGCTTCGGCAAGAAGTTCTGCACGATCACTTCTTGCACATGACCGTAACGGTGATGAACTGCTGCAATCAGCGACAGTGCCTCTAGGCGATCTTCACGTGTTTCGCCGATGCCGACCAGAATTCCGGTGGTGAAAGGAATGGACAATTCACCAGCGGTGCACAGCGTGTCGAGGCGACGTTGTGGGTGTTTGTCAGGCGCTCCCTTGTGACAATCGAGATCGGCGCGCAAGGTCTCGAGCATCATGCCTTGTGACGGCGACACAGCGCGAAGCATCGACAATTCGTCGTGGTACAACGCACCGGCATTGGCGTGCGGAAGCAAGCCGGTTTCAGTGAGCACAAGCTGCGCCATGTCGTGCAGGTAATGCACGGTCGAGTCGTAACCGTTCTCCTTCAGCCAATCTGCAGCAACTTTGTAGCGAAGCTCGGGACGCTCCCCAAGCGTGAAGAGTGCCTCGTGACAACCGAGTCGAGCGCCGGATCGCGCGATTGCCAAGACTTCCTCGGGCAGTAGGTACGGCTTTTCGAGGCGGGCAGGGGGTTGGGCGAAGGTGCAGTAGCCGCACTTGTCGCGACACAACATGGTGAGAGGAATGAACACCTTCGGCGAGTAGGTGATGCGAGTGCCATGGCGACGGTCCCGTACATCACGTGCACGCTCCATGAGGTCTGGCAACGAGGCGTTCGACACGACGTCAAGAAGAGTCGGGTCTACGGGATAAGAGCGAAGTAATTCTTCTGCAGAGAACTGGCGCGACAACACGCAACACCTCCGAGGTGTGTGTAATGAGCGGATGGATTGTGTGCCAGTGCCGGTCAGGCTTCACGCGAGAGTTAGAACCGCGAGTCGCCCTTGTGACCGAGCGACACCAACTGTAGTCCTCTGGTGCTCGAGTTGAAAGAAGTGGCGAGCGTCAGCCGTGTGCGAGCGCCTTGAACAGCGCCCGCACATTGTCGCCGGTCATCGGCACGCGGTGCCCGACGCGGCTGATGAATCCGAGCTGTACCCCAGATGCCGGGTCCATGACAGTGAAGACCTGCTCATGCCCGTCTTTGTCGACGATGACGTCAGTGAGTCGGGGCACGCCGGCTGAGTCGAGTGCATCGCGGGTGAAGCCGGCGTTCAGCACTTCGATTGCGATGTGTTGCACACCGGAGCCGTGTTCGGTCAGATACTTCGCAATCGTGGGGTCATCTCCAGGTCCGACCAGCACGACGGCGACACCACCTGCTTCTGCGGTGACCACGTTCTGATCGTCGGTCTCCTGAATGCGGAACCCCATGTCTGCAAAGAAGTGTCGTGCGGCATCGACGTCGGCAACGGCGACCACGACATGGTCGATGCGACAGGCGACGGTGTCCAACTCGCTGCGGTCCACTTCTCCTGCTGACTTGCTGGGAGCAGGATCTGGATGTGCGTCTGCGACCTCAATGCGGTGTGTCTCGGCGAGAAGCGTGCGGAAGATGTGTTCGGCGAAGTCTGCATCGACTCCTTCGTCGATGGCCCACTGACGCCGACTTGACAGCACGCGTCGGACGCGGTCGGGCTGGATGACCGTGGCCCCGGTCTGTTCTTTGAGTGCGGCGACGTCGGCACAGACACGGAGACGACGCGCGAGCAAGGCGACGATCTGTTTGTCGATGTCGTCGATGTCTGCACGCAGGTCGTCGAGAGAGGCCATGTTGAATCGCTCAGTCCTTCACGACGAGTCGCTCGACATGCTTGGCGAGCATGTCCATCTCGATGTTTACTTTCGATCCCGCTGGCCGATGTCCGAGAGTTGTCACTTCAGCTGTGTGCGGAATGACGGCTACTTCAAAGCTGTCGCGAGTGAGGTTGAAAGCAGTGAGGCTGATGCCATCGACTGTGACCGAGCCTTTTTCTACGAGGTAGCGCATGAGGCGTTCTGGAATTCGCACGACCAACCTCGGAGCAGGGGAGACGACCACGCCGACCGCATCGACATGGCCGAGCACGATGTGACCGCCAAGTCGTTCACCAAGTGCCATCGGACGCTCCAGATTGACTTTGTCACCCGACGACAACTCGCCAAGTGTGGTGCGCGAGAACGTCTCATCACTGACATCAGCCTCCCACCAGTCATCGCCGCGAGACACGACCGTGAGGCAGCAACCATTCACAGCAATCGATGCTCCGAGGTCGCTGCCGTCGAGCACAGTGGTGGCGGCGATGCGTACGCGAGAGCCCTCGCGGGCTGAGACAGTGCCCAATTCTTCGACGATGCCGGTGAACACCGCACGAACACTAACGCCCGAACAGGTTGTGGGCCGAGGGACTTGGCCAATAGCCTGACGAAGTCCGTTTGGGGCTCAGGCTCTGACGAGATGCCACTCGCAAGGTGCGAGCGGCGCCCTCACAGAAAAAGAGGCTTTATGTCGTCGCAAGACTCGATTGCTCAGTACCGCCATCACGACAAGGACACCGGCTCAGCCGATGTCCAGATCGCATCGTTGACGGAGCGCATCAATCATCTCACCGATCACTTGAAAGACCACCCAAAGGACCACCACAGTCGTCGTGGTCTTCTCATGTTGGTGGGTCGCCGCCGGCGCATGCTCGATTACGTGCGTGACCGTGACGTCGCCCGCTACCGCGAGTTGGTCGCCAAGCTCGGCCTTCGTCGATAACACAAACGTCCTCATCGGCACCTTTAGCGAGTGTCGGTTGTCAGTGGAGAGGTCCGTGCACATGGCACGGGGTTGTTCACTGGGAACCGGCTCCTGCTGGCGGGGACACCGCACAACAGAAAGAAGCATCCAATGGCTGACGCAATCCGCGTGTCGGGTCCCGTGTCGGGCACCGACAAAACCCTCTCGTTCGAGACGGGCAAACTCGCCCAACAATCACAAGGCGCAGTGGTCGCCTCGATCGGTGGAACGATCATTCTCGCCACAGCAAACGCTGCTCGAGGCGTGCGCGATGGCATCGACTTTTTCCCACTCACAGTCGATGTCGAAGAGCGCGCATACGCCGCCGGAAAAATTCCAGGTGCGTTCTTCCGTCGTGAAGGCCGACCTTCCGAGCAGGCGATTCTCACTTGTCGACTGACTGACCGACCGTTGCGTCCGGCATTCCCAGACGGCTATCGCAACGAGACTCAAATCGTCCTCACCGTTCTCGGTGTCGACATGGAGAACCCACATGACGTCATCTCCATCAATGCCGCGTCAGCGGCGCTCATGGTGAGCGGCATTCCGTTCGAGGGCCCCATCGGTGCCGTTCGTCTCGCGTACTCGCAAGACGGCGAATGGGTCGCGCACCCGACATATGAAGAGGGCAACACCGGCACGTTCGAGATCGTCGTTGCTGGTCGCGAGCTCGACAACGGCGACGTAGCCATCATGATGGTGGAAGCCGGTGGCACCGAGAAGAGCTTCGAGTTCTACGAAGCCGGCTCACCGAAGGTGAACGAGTCCGTCATCGCTGACGGTCTCGAAGCGTCCAAGCGTTGGATCAAAGAGTCCATTGCACTTCAGCGTCAACTCGTCGCCAGTGTCATTGCGACCAAGGGGCCAATTGCTCCGCTCGAGTACACGCCAGTGCTCGACTACAGCGACGAAGTGTTCGCGGCAGTCGAACAGGCTGCAACCTCGAAGCTGTCGACAGCTGTGTCGATCGCATTGAAGGCCGACCGCAATGCTGCTACCGACGCAGCCGCCGATGAAACTGTTGCTGAGTTGTGTGGAACTGCGGCAGCACCTGGCAAGTTCCACGGCCAAGAAAAGGCCGTGAAGGAAGCCGTGCGCAGCCTCACCAAGAAATTGGTTCGCAAGCGCATCGTCGAACAAGGCGTCCGCATCGATGGTCGCGGTCCGCGCGATCTTCGTCCGCTGTCTGCTGAAGTCGACGTTCTGCCTGGCGCACACGGAACTGGGCTCTTCCAGCGTGGTGAGACGCAAGTGATGAACGTGTGCACCCTGGCCATGCCACGCATGAACCAGTCACTTGACACTCTCGGCCCTGACACCGAGAAGCGCTACATCCACCACTACAACATGGCTCCGTGGGCCAATGGTGAGACCGGACGCGTCGGTTCGCCGAAGCGCCGCGAAATCGGACACGGGGCGCTCGCAGAGCGTGCCTTGTTGCCGGTGGTACCGAGCCAGGAAGACTTCGCCTACGCGATTCGTTTGGTGAGCGAAGTCATGTCGTCCAACGGTTCGACATCAATGGCATCGGTGTGCTCGTCGAGCTTGTCACTCATGGACGCGGGTGTTCCTGTGAAGGCTGCAGTTGCTGGTATCGCGATGGGTCTGGTGTACGCCGAAGGCAAGTACACCACTCTCACCGACATCCTCGGTGCCGAAGATGCATTCGGCGACATGGACTTCAAGGTTGCCGGCACATCAGATGCGGTCACCGCGTTGCAGCTCGACACCAAGATCGACGGCATTCCCGCCGACGTTCTCGCAGCGGCGCTCGACCAGGCTCGTGAGGCGCGTCTCAAGATTCTCGACGTCATGAACGCTGCCATGCCGAGTGCGCGGTCGTCGGTCAACAAGAACGCACCGAAGATCGTCAGCATCACCATTCCGCTCGACAAGGTGGGTGAAGTCATCGGCCCGAAGGGCAAGGTCATCAACACCATCCAGCAAGAAACTGGTGCAGACATCAGCGTCACCGACGATGGTGCGGTCGGAATCGTCACCATTGGTTCTCCCGACAGCGAGAAGGTGGAGGAAGCTCGCTCGCGCATCCTCGCCATCGTCGATCCGCCGACTGCTGACCTCGGGGCCATCTACAACGGTCGAGTGGTCAGCATCACCAAGTTCGGTGCCTTCGTGAACATCCTTCCCGGACGGGACGGATTGGTGCACATCAGCAAGCTCGGTCGAGGACAGCGTGTCAATCAGGTCGAAGACGTGTTGACACTCGGTGAGGAAATCGCTGTGCGTGTCGATGACATCGACGACAAGGGCAAGATCAGCCTGACGCCTGTTGGTCCCGACGGTGAAGACCTACAGGGCAGCGGCGGCTCGGGTGACGATCGCGGAGACCGTCGTGAGCGTTCAGACCGTGGTGACCGTGGTGACCGCCGTGATCGTGGAGATCGTGGTGGCCGCAATGATCGCGGTGGACGGGGAGATCGCGGTGATCGCGGCGACCGTCGTGACCGTTCAGATCGTGGTGAACGTAGCGAGCGTCGCAGTTCATCGAGCTCCTCGGGCGACGCAGTCGCTGTCTCGTTCGAAGATGAGTTCGATGCCGAGTTGCGTAGCGACTTCGGTGACCTCGGACCGGGACGTCAAGCACGTCGCGACCGCTGACACGTGGGGTCGTAAGACTCTGTTCAGATTCGAAAGAGCCAGCACGGGAAACCGTGACTGGCTCTTTTGTTCGAAGCGACTACGGTCAATCACATGATTCGCGTAGGAGTTGTCGGTGCAAACGGGCGCATGGGCGCGACCGTGTGCGACGCCGTCGCTGCGGCCGAGGACATGGAGCTCGTGGCAGTGGTCGATACAGCCGGTGGTGGAACAATGTCGCACGGGCTCACAGTCGCGACGGAATTGAAAGCGCTTGCCGATGCCCGATGCGATGTCGTGGTCGATTTCACTGTCGCTGAAGCCGCCCGTACGACTTTGCCGTGGCTCGCACTCCACGGAATTCACGCGGTGGTGGGCACGACCGGTTTCTCAGACGAAGACATGGCCGCATTCTCATCTGCATTCACCCGAAGCAACTGTCTGATTGCAGCGAACTTCGCAATCGGCGCGGTGCTCATGATGAAGTTCGCAGAACTCGCTGCACCACACTTCGAGACCGCAGAAATCATCGAGTTCCACCACAACGCCAAAGCCGACGCACCAAGTGGCACGGCGATGGCAACAGCGCGACGCATGGCGGCAGCAAGCGACTCGTGGGCAGCCGACCCGACGAAGCATGAAGTGGTCTCAGGTGCTCGCGGCGGTACGGGCCCTGGAGGTATTCACGTGCATGCGGTACGTATGGTCGGTATGACCGCATCGCAAGAAGTAATCCTTGGCAGCCAAGGTCAGACTCTCGTCATTCGCCACGACTCGAATGATCGCATCAGTTTCATGCCAGGCGTGTTGCTCGCTTGTCGACACGTCGCACAACGACCAGGGATCACAATCGGCATCGACGACTTGCTGTAGGTCGTCCATCAGTAGACATGTCAAGGTGTCACCGAAACGGTGCACCACACTCACTTAAGAGCGTTGACCGCCGCGTCGTAGTTCGGCTCTTGACCGATGTCGCTCACGAGTTCAGAGTGAAGGACTTTTCCGTTCTCGTCAGCCACGACAACTGCGCGAGCCAACAGACCGGCGAACGCGCCTTCAGACAGCCCGACACCGAAGGCCTTGCCGAAATCGGTGCGGAACGAAGATGCATTCTGCACGTTGGTGAGTCCTTCGGAGCCACAGAAGCGACCTTGTGCGAAGGGCAAGTCTGCTGACACACACAACACGACGGTGTTGTCGAGGCCAGATGCCAGTTCGTTGAATTTGCGAACGCTGGTGGCGCACACCGGCGTGTCGACGCTCGGGAAGATGTTGAACACGACACGCTTTCCGCTGAAGTCAGTGTTGCCCACATCGGAGAGCGTCGAACTCGTGAGGCTGAAAGAGGGAAGTGTCGAACCTTTCGCCGGAAGGTCGCCGACGGTGTTGACGGGATTGCCGCCGAATGAAGTCTGTGCCATGTGGTCAGACTGTCACGATTCGTCTGGTGGCGCCAAAGGCTGCCGACGAATCGACTGAATCATCGTGATGCCGAACAAGCCGATCACGATCCACCACTGGTATCGCTCGATCGCGTCGAGGAACGAGCGGATCTGGTCTTCAAGCAGCTTGCCCCCGAGCCACAACGTGGCCAGTTTGATGACGACACCGATCGAGGCGAGGGTGATGAACTTTCGAGTCGGCATCTGGCGATGACCGACGAAGAGGCACACAATGTTCGAACCTGGCATCAAGATGACCGCGGCCCATCCGGCTCTGTCGGTGAAGCGTTCAATGAGGTGATAGATGCGGGGAACTTCGCCCACCTGAGACTCCACCCATGACAATGCTCGATGTCCGTACCAGCGACCGACGAAATACAGGCACACCGCAGCCAGAAGCAGGCG
>Ga0129333_10005060_pt1 | contig 12341 bp, 11 predicted proteins | sample CPB6_08_DNA_FD_94474 | JGI IMG/M metagenome (GOLD analysis project Ga0129333, IMG submission 94474) | Freshwater to marine salinity gradient microbial communities from Chesapeake Bay, USA - CPBay_Sum_0.6_0.8_DNA | ecosystem: Environmental > Aquatic > Marine > Coastal | place: USA: Chesapeake... | reverse complement strand
GCGCGAGCGTCACGCGGCATCCGCGGGCCGACCGCAATCAGCACCTCCGGATCGTCGAGGCCATCCTGTTTGCGGCCGCTGCTCCCGTCGATGTCGCTCAACTGAAGTCATCGCTGCCGGAAGGAAGTGATGTCGCCGGTTTGCTCTCCGACCTTCAGGCCAATTATGCCAACCGTGGCGTCAATCTCGTCGAGGTGGCCGGCAAATGGCTCTTCCGGACATCGGAGGACCTCGCCTACCTGCTGCGCCGGGAGAAGGTGGAGGAGCGTCGGCTGTCGAAGGCCGCACTCGAGACCCTGGCCATCATCGCCTACCACCAGCCCGTGACTCGCGCCGAGATTGAGGACATCCGGGGGGTGGCCATCTCCAAAGGCACGCTCGACCAGTTGCTCGAAGTTGGCTGGGTGCGCATGCGCGGCCGCCGCAAGACACCGGGCCGCCCTGTCACCTATGGCACCACGGAAGCGTTCCTGAGCCATTTTGGGCTGGCCGAGGTGGGTGACCTGCCGGGCCTTCAGGAACTCAAGGGCGCTGGCCTTCTCGATGCCAATCTGCCGCCCGGCTTTGACGTCCCGATCCCCCGGAGCGGCGATGACCTCTTGCCGGACGAGGACCCGCTCGACGGCACGGAAACGGATCAGTTGCCGCTCGAGATGCATCTCCCCGAAGACGGCGAGGCCGAAACCGGGAACACGCCCTGACAACAAAAAGGCACCGCCCGGGCGGTGCCTTTCATAAGTCCAGATAAGCGGCGGTCGGCCTACTTGATCTTGGTTTCCTTGAATTCAACGTGCTTGCGGGCGACCGGGTCGTACTTCTTGAACGACAGCTTCTCGGTCTGCGTGCGAGAATTCTTCTTTGTAACGTAGAAGTAGCCAGTGTCGGCGGATGACGCCAGCTTGATCTTGATCACATTGCCCTTGGCCATGTCGGTCTCCAAAACAGGAATTTGCGCCGATAGACCCGAAATGCCGGGGAAAGTCAAGGCGAGACAGGTCTAGGGCGCTATCTCGTCCTCGATCCAGTTCTTGCCGCGGTGATACTGAAAAGAGGCCGGAAAATCGGGCGGCGGAAGCCGCCTGGCGGCGAGAAAGGGTTGCAGGCGCTTCAGGGCGTCGATGGTGATGAGCGGCAGGTCCAGGCCGGAGATTTCCTCAAGGGTCAGCCACGCGATGGTCAGGAGTTCCCCGCCACCATCATGATACGGCCGGTCGAGGTTGCTCAGGGCTTCGGCCTCTCCGAGGAAGAAACGCGAGTCATAGCGGCGGGTTCTTCCGGGAGGGGTGATGGCCCGCATGAAGAGCCGCAGTCCCGAAAGGTCCGGGGGATCGGCGGGTGCCGAGCGCCCGAAAAGCAGGCCGGCCTCCTCCCATGTTTCGCGCAGGGCGGCATGAGCCAGGCCGCGGGCCCTGTTCTCGCTGGGGCGGCCCCGCATGTGGCGCATCAGCTTCGCGAGGGTGGCCGGATCGAGGTCGCGCGCTGGCTTGACACGGCAGTCGGCAGCTTCAAGCCGGCCACCGGGGAACACGAACTTGTTGGGCATGAAGGCATGTCCACCCGCCCGCTGGCCCATCAGGATACGGGGCGCCCCGCGGTCCCAGCGCACCAGGATGAGGGTGGCAGAGTCTTTCGGCCGCAAGACCTTGCTGTGGAGTTTTGACCCGGCAAACTCTGGGTGGTCGTAGGTCATGCGTCTCCATTGTTGCCGGTGCCATCAAAACCATGCATCCTGAGAGCCCATTGCAGGCCGACGATGGCGCCCTTAACGGCTGGCATCAGTGCGAAGGTCAGCGACAGGGTTACGGCGGTCCAGAGCATGAAATGGATGCTGAGCGGCGGCGCCCAGAGCTTTTCCACCACCAGGACAAGCGGAACCACGATGTGCCCAACGATGAACATGGTGAAATAGGGAGGCGCATCATCGGCGCGCTGGTGATGAAGCTCTTCGCCACACTGCCCGCAGTTGTCGGCAACTTTCAGATAGCTGTCGAACATGCTGCCGCATCCGCATGCCGGACAGCGACAGGCGATGCCCCTTGACATGGCGGACTTCCAGTTCCGGCGTGCCGCGGAGGCCGCTGATTGATCGAGAACGAGCGTCATACAGGTTTCCTTGAACCAACTCCGGTCTGAAATGAAGTCCCAGCCCGGGCACGCGACGGACTGCCGCAAGTGGCACCTAACGCTGGCGTCGTTTACCCCTTGGCTGCGGACGGCTCCTCCGCTGCACATGACGGGAAGTCGGCTTTTCCGTCCGTCCGCCCGACACGACCTCGAAGCGCATTCCTCCGGAAACCGGTGTCGCCTCCACGAGTTTGACCTCCAGCCTGTCCCCCAACTGGTAGGTCTCGCCGGTACGCTCGCCGGTCAGGGCGTGCCGGGTCTTGTCGAAGACGAAATATTCGCGTCCCAGCGTCGTGACGGGCACAAAACCGTCCGCGCCGGACTCATCGAGTTTCACGAACAGCCCGGCGCCCACCACGCCTGCGATCCGGCCCCGGAAGACGGAGCCGGTATGGGCGGCAAGATGCGCTGCCACCAACCGGTCAATGGTCTCGCGCTCGGCAGCCATCGCCCGCCGTTCGGCATCCGAAATCATGTCCGCAGTCTCCTGGAGACGGGCCATGTCCTCGGGGCTCAGTCCGTCAGGGCCAAAGCCTAGGGCCAAAATCAGAGCCCGATGGACGATCAGATCAGCATAGCGGCGGATCGGTGAGGTGAAATGTGCATAGCGGCGCAAGGCCAGTCCAAAATGCCCTTTGTTGACGGGGTGGTAGACCGCCTGCGCCTGCGTGCGGAGCACCATCTCATTGACCAGATGTTGATAATCTTTCTGTTCAACATCACGGAGTAACCTGTTGAACTGATGAGGCTTAATAACCTGTCCTAGAGGCAGTGACAGGTTGACAGTCCGGAGGAATTCGGCCAGCGCGCGAAGTTTCTCTTCAGAGGGAGGTTCGTGGATGCGGTAGATGAGGGGTGTCTTGCGGTTTTCGAGTTCCTCGGCGGCGGCCACATTTGCCTGGATCATGAACTCCTCGACCAGGCGATGGGCATCGAGCCTTTGCGGTGTCACGACCCTTTCGATGAGGCCGTGCGCGTCCAGAACAAGCTTTCGTTCCGGAAGGTCGAGTTCCAGCGGTGCGCGTGCGGAGCGTCCCTTGTTCAGGATGGCGTAAGCAGCCCACAGAGGCCGCAAAACGGTCTCCAGCAGGGGAGCGGTGCGGTCGTTTGGTGTCCCGTCGATTGCTGCCTGGGCTTCCTCATAGGCGAGCTTGGCCGCAGAACGCATGACGACACGTGCGAAGCGGTGGCTGGTCTTGCGGCCCGACTTGTCGAAGCGCATGAAGCAGGCAAGCGCCGGACGTTCCTCCCGCTCGCGCAGCGAGCACAGGTCGTTCGAGATTTTCTCCGGCAACATCGGCACGACCCGATCCGGGAAATAGACCGAATTGCCGCGGATGCGCGCCTCGCGGTCCAGCGCCGTTCCTGGCCGCACATAGGCCGCGACGTCCGCAATGGCGACGATGATATCGGCACTGCCTGTCTTGGGGTCCACTTCCGCCCACACGGCGTCATCATGATCGCGGGCATCGCGCGGATCGATGGTGACAAGCGGCACCGCCCGGAGGTCTTCGCGCCCATCCCGTGAAAAGAGTCCCAGTCCATCGGCCTCGCGAAGCACGCGATCTGGAAACTGATCAGGAATACCGTGGTGCCTGATCGCGATGAGCGAGATGTTGCGCTGGTCGTTGAGATCCCCGAGTCTCGCACGCACCCGCGCCCCCGGGAGTCCGCGACCCCGGTCGCGGGTGACTTCGGCCTCCACGAGCTCGCCATCCCGCGCCCCGCCGTCGTTACCTTTCGCGACCTGCAATTCGTGACGGGCCTTCTTGTCGACCGGCACGATCCGACCGCCCAGCCCGGGCATCAGGCGATAGACGCCGAGCACACGGCTCGCCTGGCCCGAGAGCGCCTTGATGATCCGCCCCCGGAACTTGTAGCGGCCATCGCGCGACACATCGATACGGGCCAGAACCCGGTCCCCGATGCGCGGCGCACCTTCGACACCTTCGAGCACCACCCGAGGCGGCTTGCCAGCCTGTCGCTCGTCCCATTCGACGGGCTCGCCATAGGGTTCGCCGTCCTTGTCGATGCCCGTGAGTTCGAGAACCGTGACGGGGGGCAGGGCGGAGCGGTCAACAAGCTTGCGCTGCCGCTTGGCGAGCAAGCCCTCGTCCTCCATGCGTTTCAGCAGCGCCTTGAGCCCGATCTTGGCAGCGCCGCTCACGCCGAAATGGCGGGCGATCTCGCGCTTGCCAACAATCTGCGGCGAGGACTGGATGAAGGCCAGCACGTCGGCCTCGGTGGGAAGCGCCGGTGACCGGCTCGGCTGTCTTGCCATGACCACAGACATATCCGGAACCGGGTCGCCAAATCCAGCGGATAACCGTACTTTGGCTCTTTCCCGGCCTACACCGCCCGAAACCTTCTGTTAAGCAAGCTGTTGCCAAGCTTCCGCTGTCATTGTGGAGTGAGGTGGACCGAATCGCATGCTCTGGACCGGTGCCGTGAAGAAACCGCAGAAACACAGGCAATATGCAGCTCTGCCCTGGCGCGATACCGGCGCGGGACGGCAGGTGCTGCTTATTTCCTCGCGTGATTCCGGTCGCTGGGTCATCCCCAAGGGCTGGCCGATCAAGGGTCTCTCACCGGCCCAGACAGCCGCGCGGGAGGCTTTCGAGGAGGCCGGGCTCGGTGGCCAGGTGAGCAAGAAGCCCATCGGGGAATTCGACTACGGCAAGAAACTCGACAACGGCCGGGTCCAGGCCTGCCGGGTCGAGGTCTATGGGCTGGAACAGTACATTCAGCACCCAGAGTGGCCTGAGCAGGGTCAACGTCGCTTGCAGTGGTTTACGGTGCGCGAAGCGGCAGAGGCCGTCGAGGAACCTGATCTCAAGCGCATCATCCGCAATCTGAAATAGGCCTGCGTTCGGTCGGAGTTCAGGCGGCCTTCGGTTTGCGGGGGGCTTTCCTGGCGGCTTTCTTTGCCGGAGCCGGCTTCTCGGCCTTGGCGGATTTTCGCGCCGCGCCAGCCTTCTTGGCTGCCGGTTTCTTCTTGGACGGCGTCTTGCCCTCGCGCTCCGCGATCAACGCCACGGCCTCATCGAGCGTCACCGCCTGGGGATCCTTGTCGCGCGGCAGGGTGGCGTTGATCTTCCCGAATTTGACGTAGGGCCCGTAGCGGCCACTCATGACCTGTACGGTCCCGCCACCCGACGGATGCGAACCGAGATCCTTCAGCGCGCCGGGCTTGGGGCGCTGGAAACCGCGGGCCTTCTTTTCAGCCAGCAGGTCCACGGCGCGGTTGATGCCAATCGTGAAGACATCCTCCGGCGCATCGAGATTGGCATAGGTGCCATCATGTAGCACGAAGGGTCCGAAACGGCCGAAATTGGCGACGATGGGCTTGCCGGTTTCCGGATGGAGGCCGATCTCGCGCGGCAGCGACAGCAGCCGCAGCGCCTCCTCGAGCGTCACATCCTCCGGCTTCCGGCCCTTGGGGATCGACGCCCGTTGCGGTTTTTCGCCATCCACCGCTTCGCCAAGCTGGAGATAGGGCCCGAACCGGCCCGCACGTCGGGTCACTTTCTCGCCCGTCTCGGGGTCTACGCCCAGAAGCACGCCCTCGGCAGGAACGGCGTCGCTGCCCTCGGCGGCCGGCGACATCGGTCGGGTATACTTGCAGTCGGGATAGTTGGAACAACCGATGAACGACCCGAACTTCCCGAGCTTGAGCGACAGCTGGCCGTTTGCGCAGGACGGGCAGGCACGGGCATTGCCGCCATCCGGGCGAGGCGGAAAGATATGGGGCGCGAGCGTCTCATTGAGGGAGTCCAGCACGTTGGAGACGCGCAACTCCTTCACGTCCTCGAGCGCAGCCGTGAAATCGCGCCAGAAATCGCGCAGCACCTGTTTCCAGTCGATGTCGCCTGCCGACACCTTGTCGAGCTGCTCCTCGAGCCCGGCGGTAAAATCATATTCGACATATCGGCGGAAGAAGTTCTCGAGAAACGCCGTGACGACGCGGCCCTTGTCCTCCGGGATCAGGCGCTTCTTGTCGAGGCGCACATATCCGCGTGTCCGCAGGGTTTCGAGGATCGACACATAGGTCGAAGGCCGCCCGATGCCGAGTTCCTCCAGCTTCTTGATGAGCGAGGCTTCCGAATAGCGCGGTGGCGGCTCGGTGAAGTGCTGGATCCCCTCGATCTTGCGGACTCCGATCGAGTCGCCCCTGGCCATGGCGGGGAGCCTCCGGGAGTCCTCGTCCTCACCGTCATCGAGGCTTTCCGAATAGACCTTGAGGAAACCGTCGAACTTGATGACGGAGCCCGTGGCGCGGAACGAATAGTGCTTGCCGTCCTTGCCGTCCGCTCCGATGTCGGCGGTGGTGCGTTCGAGTTCCGCGCTCTCCATCTGGCTGGCGATGGTTCGCTTCCAGATCAACTCATAGAGAGCGAACTGATCCGCATCAAGAGCGCGCCGCAATCCGTTGGGCGACCGCGACATCTCCGTCGGCCGGATCGCCTCATGGGCCTCCTGGGCGTTCTTCGCCTTGGTGGTGTAGTGACGTGGCACGGACGGCAGGTAGGGCTCGCCGAAATTCTTCAGAATGGAATTGCGTGTGCTGGCGATGGCCTCGGGTGCCATGTCGACGCCATCCGTCCGCATGTAGGTGATGAGACCGACCGTCTCGCCGCCAATGTCCACGCCCTCATACAGGCGCTGCGCGATCTGCATGGTCCGGGCAGACGAAAACCCCAGCTTGCGCGAGGCCTCCTGCTGCAAGGTCGAAGTGCGGAACGGCGGATAGGGATGCCGGCGCGCAGGCTTTGACTCAATCGTGTCGACACGGAAGGGCTGCCCCTTCAACGCCTGCTCGATGGCGCGTGCGCTGGCCTCATCGGCAATGTCGAGCTTGCCCAGCTTGCGCTTGTCAACCGCTGCGAGCTGCGCCTGGAACTCCTGACCCTGGGGCGTGGCGAAGATGCCGTCGATCGACCAGTACTCCTGCGCGCGGAACGCTTCGATCTCCAGTTCACGCTCGCAGATGAGCCGCAAGGCAACCGACTGGACTCGTCCCGCCGACCGGGAGCCGGGCAGTTTCCGCCACAGCACGGGTGAGAGCGAGAAGCCCACCAGATAATCGAGCGCACGTCGCGCCAGATAGGCATCGACAAGGGCCGCATCGACATCCCGGGGATGCTGCATGGCCTCCAGAACGGCGTTCTTGGTGATGGCGTTGAACACCACGCGCTGCACGGCCTTCCCCTTGAGAACGCCTTTTTTCCGCAGCACTTCGAGAACGTGCCACGAGATGGCTTCGCCCTCCCGGTCAGGGTCAGTCGCAAGGATCAGCCGGTCGTCGCCTTTGAGCGCGGCGGCAATGTCTGCCAGACGCTTGGCCGACTTCCCGTCCACCTCCCAGTCCATCTCGAAATCCGCGTCCGGGCGAACGGAGCCATCCTTGGGCGGCAGGTCACGGACATGGCCATAGGAGGCTAGGACTATGAAATCATTACCTAAATACTTGTTGATGGTCTTGGCTTTGGCCGGGGATTCAACAACAACGACGGTCATCTACAGTCCTGAGCAAGTTTCACGGCCTCATATAGGCATCAGGTTGCTGGCGCAAGGCAGGGTGATTTTCTCCTGAACCAAGTATCCAGTTCAATCTTAAGATGCTTTTTTTTAGAATTATCCCGTATAAAGTGAAAATCAAAGAAAGCTCAACCGGAGGATTCAATGACCAGACGGCGCGCTCAGGCCTCTGCATCGGCCGCAACAGACGCCAACGCCCTCAAGATCGTTGTGCCAGATGGGCTTACGCCGGCCGAACGCCAGCGCGAGACGGCAGAATACCTTGCGGACATGATCCTTGAACTTAGAAACCTCGCGCGGGGTGCGAAGCTCCACATGGTCATGGTGCCGCTGGAATACGCCTATTACGAGGCGTTCGGGGCTGCGCATCGCGTTGATGTCCCCGAGGCTGAAATCGAACGCATCAAGCGTCTGACCCGGGCCAGCGAAGACGCCGAGCGCCGTCCGGGCTGACCGCCGCTCACAGGGCGTGACGTGCCTCGCCCAGCGGTTCAGCATGGGCGATGACACGGCGGATATCCTGAAAACGATCCTTCAGACCAGCTTCGATGCGGTCGATGTCATCATGAATGTGTTCCACCGTCTCGGCTGCCGGGCAGCGGCAGTGATAATGCAGGAACAGCCCTTCCTCGTTGCGCCGTAGCCTCACATTATGGATGTCGCTGAGACGTGGATGCAGCGCCGCAAGCCCGATCAACGCCTTGCGAACTTCCGCAGCGATCGGGGCGGGCGCATCCTGGCCCTGAAGCAGGCGTTCGGGTTGTGGCTCGATATGGCTTTCAACCTCTACGTCCGTTCCCAGTTCCGCGCGGATTGCTTCCTCGAGGCTGGTTGCGGTGGCGTGCGCCTCGCCGAGCGGCATGGATCCTTCGACTTCGAGATCGAAGCTGATGGCGAGCCGGCCGCCCAATTGCTGGGCTGTGAGATGGTGGATGGCCAGATTGCGTCGGGAAGCGATCAGCATGACCTTCTGGAAAACGGTCTCATTGTCGAGCGCCACCGGATTGGCGGTTACCGTTACGTCCGCATTGGGGAAGCGATCGGTGATGGCGGCATGAATGAGGGTCTTGGTCCTGACGATGTCGTCGATCGGCATGGTCCGGGCGACCTGGACCACCACCGAAGCGAACAGGGTCGCTCCCGAGGGCCTGAGGCGGATTGACTCGATGGCAAGCACACCATGAACATCATTCACCAGCCCGCGCACGACTTCGGTAGCCCCGCTGGGCGCCGCGTCGAGTAGCGTGCTCAGTGTGCGTGCGCCCAGCTCCCAACCGGCATAGGCAATGAAGGCGGAGACCACGAGCGCGGCGATCGCATCCGCCGCTGGCACTCCCGCCCAGACTGCGCCAAGCCCCAGCAGCACGACGATCGAGCTCCACATGTCGGATGAAAAATGCAGGGCGTCTGCCTCCAGCGCCTCGCTCGACGTCTTGATTGCGACCCGCTTAAGAGCACGCGCACGGTTGAAATCGATGAGGATTGAGCCGGCAATGATGGCCACCGCCCACCAGGTGACGTCAACGTCGTGGCCGTCATTCCACAACAGCCGCCGGACGGCCTCCCAGACGATCCAGGCCGTGGTAAGAAACAGCAAAGCAGTTTCCACGAGAGCGGCAACGCTTTCGATCTTGGCATGGCCATAGTGGTGCTGGTCATCGGCCGGCCGGTCGGACCAGCGGATCGCAAGATAGGTGACGATGGTCGCGCCGAAATCGACAAGGCTATGTATGGCCTCCGACAGAATGCCCAGCGACCCAGTAAACAGGGCAGCGACAAGTTTTGAACCGGACAACACCGCGCTTGCAAGCATAGAAACAAGCGCGACAGACTGTTTTTCGGAATTCGCCATGCGTTCCCGTCTAGCCGCTCGCCCCCAAGGCCTCAAGCCATTCCTTCGAAGCATGAGCACCGGCAGTACGTGCAGTTGCAGAGCGGGTACCAATAGTGCTGGTCTCGACCGCGACGATAGCCATGACTCCTGATTCCCTTCCCCACGATACCCCGCTGCCCCGGCGTGCCGGAGCCTATACATTTGCTGCCCTGTTTGCGGTCGAATCCTTCGTCCGTGCGCTCAATTCCACCGTTGTCTCGCTCCAGGCCTATGACATTCTTGGCACCGCCCAGAAGGTGAGCATGCTGTCGACCGGCGTATCCCTCGCCGTTCTCGTCTCGACGCTTTTTCTGCCGCATCTGCTGGGACGAACACCGCGCCGCTGGGCCTACATCATGGGCATTGCCATGATGATGGCAGCAAGCCTCGCACTGGCAAGTTACATGGTCGCGGGACAGGCTCTCGGCATGCTGTTGCGCAATCTGGGGGCTGCGGTTCTCAACATCACGCTTCAACTGTACATCATGGACCACATCCGGCGTACCGATCTCGCCCGTACCGAACCCCTGAGGCTTAGCCTGTCGACATTTTCGTGGATGACGGGACCCGCGCTTGGGGTGTGGCTCTATGTGAACTACGGACCCTGGGCGCCTCAGGCACTGGCAATCGTATCCGCCGGCGCCTTGCTGGCCCTGTTCTGGTTGCTCCGGCCGTCGGACAGCGTGACGGGTCAGTCCGCAGCCGATCCGGGTAGGTTCAGCGCGCTCGGCAATGTCAGACGTTTCATTACCCAACCCCGATTGCGGCTCGCTTGGCTTATCGCCTTCGGCCGCTCCTGTTTCTGGACAACCTTCTTCATTTATGGCCCGCTGCTGCTGGTTGAGGCTGGGCTTCCGAAGACGGTCGGCGGAATCATGATTTCCGCAAGCCAGGCTGTACTTCTTACGGCGTGGTTATCCGGGCGTTTCGCCCGCAGCCATGGGGTCCGCACAGTCATCGCGGTCTCATTCGCTGCGTGTGGCGTGACCTCGCTGATTGCCGGTTTTGCCGGGACTGCATCACCCTATCTTGCCATTGGGAGCCTGCTCTTGGGATCCGTTGCCGCATCGGCTCTCGATGGGGTGGGAGGCATTCCGTTTCTGCGGGCTGTCCATCATCATGAGCGTCAGAGGATGGCTGCTGTGTACCGGACCTACATTGACTGCTCTGAACTCATCCCGGCATTCTTTTTTGCTGTAGCCCTTCTCTGGCTGCCGATCGGTTACGTCTTTGTCATACTGGCTGGCGTGCTGATGATCATCGGGTGGATCGCCTGGCGCTATCTCCCCAAGTCTCTTTAACAAGGGTCCGGCATCGCTCTTGACGGCCCTGCTTCAACGCGCAACACATTGACTGGTTTGGCGAGAAGGATTGCGCAGCATGCCCCAGAAGATTGTCGTTGGTCACAAACAGCTGATGGCGGAGGCCGAGGCAAAGGTTTCTCAGGTCAGTGCGGCAGAGGCAATCGCGAAGCTCGGGCAGCCCGATGTGGTCATTGTGGATATCCGAGATCCCCGGGAGATCCAGCGGGAAGGGCGCATTCCGGGGTCGTTCCACGCGCCGCGAGGAATGCTGGAATTCTGGGTCGACCCCGACAGCCCCTATCACAAGCCAGTCTTCGCCGAAGACAAGACGTTCATCCTCCACTGCGCCTCGGGCTGGCGCTCGCTTCTGGCAACCGAACTGCTCCAGCGCATGGGCATGAAGCCCGTGTTCAACCTCAAGGGAGGCTTCGGGGCCTGGAAAGAAGCCGGAGGACCGGTCGAAACCGTCGAACACAAGTGAGCAAGCTCCAGCTCATCATCGGCAACAAGAATTATTCCTCATGGTCACTCAGGCCTTGGTTCGCACTTACCATGGCGGGAATCCCGTTTCGTGAGACACTGATCCCGCTCGATACGCCCGAGACAGCTGCACTCATCGCACAACACTCGGGTGCCGGACGGGTGCCAGTGCTGCGCCATGGCCGCCAGACGGTCTGGGAATCGCTTGCGATCATGGAATATCTGGCCGAACTCTTTCCCGAGAAACACTTGTGGCCTCGGACTGGATCTGCGCGGGCCGTCGCCCGTTCCGTAGCACATGAGATGCACGCTGGGTTTTCCAGCCTGCGCAACGCCTGTCCGATGAATCTCCGCAGGGCGCCGAAACCTGTCTCGCTGACCGATTCTGCCATGCGTGATGTCGCCCGAATCGAAAACATCTGGCGCAACTGCCGCGAGAAATACGGGAAAGGCGGAAAATTCCTGTTCGGTCGCTTTTCAATCGCTGACGCGATGTTTGCACCGGTCGTCACCCGGTTCGAGACCTATGCAATTCCCGTGACGGCGGAAACCCGGGCCTACATGGACAACATCCTTTCCACCCAAGCTTTCATGGCGTGGAAGCATGCGGCCTTGCAGGAGACATGGATCGTTCCCTCCGACGAGGTCGACTAGAAAAGACCCTTGGAAATTTCCCAGCCTGCTATGCTGCAGATCAGCAAACCGACGGCAATCATGAGTGGCTTGCGAGGTGCAATCTTGAGCAACCATCCTGCCAGAAACGCAGAAGGCAGGCCGCCCGCGATCAGACCGGCAATAGCTACGAGATGGCTGGCAAGTCCGTGGGATTCGGCCCAGACGCCAGCAACCAGAAAAACCGCGAAAGCTGACACCACGGCAGCTGTCACGACGAACTCGGTCGCATTGACCGTGCCGACGACATAGCGCGGAGGCGCCCCTGCACCGATGAGGCTCGAGGTCACGACCGGACCCCAGCCACCACCGCCGATCGCGTCGAGAAAGCCACCCGCCGCTCCCAGCGG
>Ga0129333_10005059_pt1 | contig 12343 bp, 17 predicted proteins | sample CPB6_08_DNA_FD_94474 | JGI IMG/M metagenome (GOLD analysis project Ga0129333, IMG submission 94474) | Freshwater to marine salinity gradient microbial communities from Chesapeake Bay, USA - CPBay_Sum_0.6_0.8_DNA | ecosystem: Environmental > Aquatic > Marine > Coastal | place: USA: Chesapeake... | reverse complement strand
ATCGCCAGTCGGCGTAGAGACAGTGCTCGGCAAGTGTCATTACGCTATTCATGTGATTGGAATTTCGCTACCTTACGACCATCATAGTGGGGGAGAACAGTTGACGCTGTTCTCCTCTATTTTGTTCGGGTGATAGTTATCTATATGGCGAAAAACAAAATCACAATACTTTCTTTTTGGATTGCTTCAAGAGGTCTTGACAACAAGACGATATAGGGTATACTTATCTGTGTCAAGCAAGTGAGTTCTAAAGCATACCCTCGGTGGCAGACTAGCAATGCAGCACCCTTTTAAGGTGAAGAATGTGGGGGCAGTACCCACCCGAGGGACTCAAAATATACATCAAATAATTATGAGCAAACAAGAGGAACAAAAAGAAGCCATAGATAATCTTGTGTACGAGATCAGAACACAGACAGGATTGATAGTCCTGCTTATGCTTCTAAATCTCTGTACAGTTGGATTTTGCTTTGCAGGAATTTGGTATTTGATGCACAAAACGCTCCCTTAACTCAGCGGCTAGAGTGCTACCTTTACACGGTTGAAGTCGTAGGTTCAAATCCTACAGGGAGTATAATGTCACCTTAGCACAGCGGCAGTGCACCTGATTTGTAATCTGGAGGTCGTGGGTTCAAATCCCACAGGTGACTTTTGTGGGCGTGATGTAGTGGCAACATAAGAGTTTTCCAAACTTTTCTCACGGGTTCGAATCCCGTCGCCCGCTTTGCGTAGTTCAGTGTGTGATGCTGACTAAGATAGTCTCGACTATTGAGTATGGGTGCAAGCCCCACACTACGCTTTGGACAGATGGCAGAGTGGTCTAATGCTGCGGTTTACTAAACCGCCGATGGTTCTAGAAATCATCCGAGGGTTCGAATCCTTCTCTGTCCGCTTGTTGGAAGGTTGTCCGAGCGGTTGAAGGAGCAGCATTGGAAATGCTGTGTAGGAGCAATCCTACCGTGGGTTCGAATCCCACATCTTCCGTTGGTCTGTAGCACAACGGTAGTGCGATCCGCTGTTAACGGATAGGTTACAGGTTCGAATCCTGTCAGACCAGTTTGGTTGTGTACTCAAGCGGTGGGTCATATATGAATTTTGAAGAAAGAATATTCAAAAATTTCAAATTACGAGCAAAAGATGCTTTTAAGTTTCACAAACTAGAGAATTTTATCCCAAAAACAGACAAAGAATGGGAACATATTCTTGGTTGTGATTCGTCTACATATGCCAAATATTTGAAACAGAAATTCAAAGATGGTATGTGTGAGGATAATTATGGTCCTGATGGATGGCACATTGACCATATTTTTCCTTTGGCAAAAGCAAATCCAAGCAAATTAGAATTTTGGCTTCATTATCTCAATACACAACCATTGTGGAAGAAAGCCAACATGGATAAAGGAGTCTTTATTTTTGACTTGGTTGAAGTCCGTCAAATTGAAAAGATTATTTGTGAGGCTAAATCAATAGAGTACATTGATACTATTGATATTGATGTATTACAATACAGTAGACCAATGTTGAGAGAACTCAAGCAAAAAGGTCAAATTGATGATGCTGATATCTTTTTGTTAAAACAAAAAAATAGAGCAATAAGTAGAGAAAAATCGAAACAATGGGAAGAAGATAGAAAAGCAGGAAAGCCAACAAAGAAAGAGATGAAAGGTGAATCCGCTCTAGGAAAAAGACAAATAGATTATTGTCTCAGAAATAATATTCCTCTAGTAAAAAGAATAGACGGTTCATATTGGATTGATAATGGGCGCAATCATATTTCTATAAAACACCAAAAGGCTTTATCCCAAAAATTAAATGTGGAAATTCCCATGACTGTGGTGAAAGAAATGGTAGAAGAAAATAACAAGTTAAGACAGAGAGTTCAACAACTTGAATATTTGTTGAATCGCCGCTGATAAAATTAAAAAGCACGAATTCCCGAGCAGCAAAGGGGAGAGTCTGTAAAACTCTTGACATTAGTCTTCGTAGGTGCAAGTCCTACTTCGTGCATTATTCTAATTGTTGGGATTGAGATGAACCATGAAACTATTTGCAATTTGCACCAACGGTGACGAAACTCATCTGCTTCGTGATAATTTTCTTGATAGTGGAGGAAATCACCACAGTGGAATTCTCTTCTTCAAAAAGAAAGCCGATGCCGAAACCGAATGCGATTCTATGAATCGTCTGCGAAAGGGCATGAAGTTGTCTGAATGCTACTCCGTTGTGAAAACCGAAGATCCCGACACTGGAATCTATGGTAAGATCATTGACGGAAAACAAGTCTGATAGATAATGATGGAGTTCATATGAGTCTACCTGATGAAAAAACCAGAGCAATGCAATCTGCCCGTAGGTTTCTCTACGATCTACTCAATCCACAAGCCACACCCCGTGTACCAAAGGCTGTGCGGGAACGGGCGAGGCGGGTTGTAAAACACTACCCATTTGATTTTGAAATCGCAGAAATGATGGAGGTCTATCATGCCGATAGAGTACGAGATGATGTATCTGAAGCAGACGGTTGAAGACGCAATATCCAAGTATTCAGAGCAGTGTTATGCAGCGGCTTGGATGGATGGCATAGAAAACAGAATATTAGACATGATAGAAAATGAACCAAATGCTGCCTCTATGTTTCAAGATTATCAGGTAGCCGCCATGCGAGAATTAATTAGCCGTGGTTATTGGATAAAGTACGATGAAAAGATGGGGCGTAATGTTCTTTCTCGTCTGAATAGATAAGGCTTGACTTTTTGTAGTCGCCCGTTATACTCTCTTTATGCCAAAACGAGTAATTGATAAATTTGATTTGGAAGCAGAGCGTGAAGGCTCTGCTGTTCGTCGTCACAATACTACAATTTGCCGCCCTTTTGGTTGGGGTAAAGGCATCATCAAGCAACGCAAGGGACATTTGGATGGTGAATGTAAAATTGAAGTTCGCATCCATAATCGTGGAAAGTGGATCATAGAGAAAGGAGGTTATGCATGAGTCGAAAAGGAGTTCATCGTGGATTCAGTCGCCGTCGCAAGATGGGATCAAAGAAGCGTAAGGCAATGAAAGATAATCGAACAAAGTGATTCAGAGGAAATACAATATGAAGTCATGTGAAACTTGTGGTAAGATCATTCCACAGGCTCGTCTTGAGATTATTCCTCATGCAAAGACCTGTGTGGCGTGTTCGCAGGAGCCGAAGCGTGTCGGCTTTATGGATTGGTATCACAAGACTGCACCAGAACTGGTGATGGTTTCTGCCGATGATCGGGAGAACCTTCGTCGGGCAGTGCGGGTAAACTGTAGGAGTCGCTGATGGGCATTCGCCATCTCGGATATGCTTGCCAGAATCTCTCTTTGGAGGAAGGTCGTAAAAAGAAGGATCGAATCCTTACTGACCGAACCCTCCGACAAAGTGGATTCTCTCTGGAACGGGTTGGAGATCTTGCAGTCAAAAACTGTAATGATCTCCAGCCCATTTTGGAATGGAATCATAATAATGATATTCGATTCTTCCGAATTGGCAGCGGAATCTTTCCTTTTATGGATCATCCCGACATTGGCTATACCCTAAATGATCTTTCCCAGAGCCACAGGGAAGCGATTACAGACGCTCTAGGAAGAGCAGGGGTCTTTGCTAAGGCTAATGGGATAAGGCTCTCATGCCATCCTGGACCGTATACCTGCCTTGCCTCTCCCAACTCTAAAATCAAAGATAAGAGTATCTTATCTTTGAATATGCACTCCATGATTGGAGACTTGCTTGGGTACGGGTCAGAGTTCGCCATTAACATCCATGTAGGCGGGGTGTACGAAGGGAAGGACGCTACCGCCCAACGCTTCTGTGAGGCGTATACGAGCCTAGACGAAAAGATCAGAAGCCGTCTTACCCTTGAGAATGATGACAAGGAATCCATGTGGTCAATGTCCGAATTGTATAATATGATTTGGAGATGCTGTGGAGTAAAATTGGTTTTGGATATCCATCATCATCGTTTTTGCAAAAGAGAATCTCTACAGGATGCTGCTCAAATGGCATTTGAGAGTTGGAAAGGATTCGTAGAAATTCCAAAGATTCATTATTCGGAGTCAAAGCCCAATGCTCGACCCCAAGCCCATTCGGACTACATACAAGAACCTATCCCCAATTTGGGTGATGTGGAATATGATGTTATGATTGAGGCTAAAGCAAAAGATTTAGCCCTTCTAAACTACAGAAAACTCTGTAGAGATTGGAGAGGCACAAATGTCTGATGAAGATGATATTGAAGAAATGATGGACGACATGGTGGACGAAGAAAATGAAATATCCAATTGGGATTATCGTCTTCTTGTTGGAGAAGACGGACTGTTGACTGTGGGAGAAGTCTACTATAATAGTGAAAACAAGCCTGTTGCATGGCGAATGGAAGCGGCTCCACCACTAGGCGAAAATGTAGAAGAGATAATCCAAGATTTGAAAAAAATGTTGGATGCAACAAATAAACCAATATTCACACCTCCAAAGGAGAAGACAGATGACTGAACAAGAAATCGAAGATATGAAGAAAGAACTCATACTTCTTCGTATGCATAAGAATAGGTTAGAAGAGGATATCAAAAAATTGCAACTGGTAATCAAAGATATTCTTATTGGAGAAATCACAAAAGATTTGCCTTTGGATTCCAACAACACAGAAGAAACAGCGACAGAAGAAAATACTTGACCTTATACAGAGGATTTAAAGCATGAGTGGATTCCGTCTACATATTGATATCCCCCTATCGGGGGGAGAGGCTGAAGCAATTGCTACAGCAAATAAAATCATGGAGTTGCTCAATGATAAGAGCAAAATGGTAAATATGACTGTGGAACAAATCAATTATAGAGTTGGTCACGACGAAGATCGTCAAAAGAGCAATTATCTGATAAAGACTCCATCAGGTCATGTGAACAATAAGAAGTCACGAATTTTGTTCACAGAGGACTTGACAACAGCCGAATGACGGTTATACTTACCGTGTAGCAAATGAGTGATGCGCCGTGGGAGGTCTTGGTTATCTCAGTTCGACTTATAATCGAATAAGACTTGGTTCGATTCCAAGACGGCGTACTAAAGTGAGGTTTATACATGAAACGACAGTACAATTTTGCAAGACTAAAACCAATAAGACTTGCCCGTAATCAATTCACAATGTCATTGAAAACATTAAAAGGAGTAAAGACTATGCGTGATAGCAACTTTGGTGTGGATACTGTTCTTAATTTTGCTGGCTTTGCAGCCGCCGGTGTTGCTGCTTATGCAGCCTTTGATGGTAAGTGGAAGATTACTGCTATTGCAGCGGGCGCAGGTCTTCTTTGCCTCTATGGTGCGGTTCAGATCCTCAAGGATCATCTGAACGAGAAGAAGAAGGAAGAGGACTTTGATACTATCTGGCGTGAAAACGATCAGGTGCACGAGCGTATCAATAAGTTGGAAGACCGACTCGACGCTACAAACAATAATTGTGTTAGTATCAGCACCTTTGACCATGCAATTCAGGATCTTCACCAGAAGATTGATAATAATTCGGATAACACAAGTCGTGATTTTGATGCAGTCTATCGCCACATCGGTGATGAAATGCGTGAAGTCAACTACCGTATTGAATCGGTAGATATCGGAACCGCTTGCTCTGGCAAGCGTAGTAAGTGATAGGTGATCTTTGTATATCCCCTATCATTCGTTGAAAGCGTCTTTACGAAAGGAGACTCAAATGAGTAAGAACGCTAGTGAAGGTTGCCCTGTTAACGGGGGCTGTGATGTGGTATCTTGTTGGATGAGTAAGGTTGGAGTGACTCGTTCGCTTCTGATTACTCTCGGCTTGCTGCCATTTGCTTGGAATGGTCTGGCTCTTCTTGCCAACGGTGTTGTTGGTATTTGGAAGTTCCTGACTACCTCTGTAGGACAGTAAAAAGTCCCCGCTTCGGCGGGGCAAACGCCCTAATAGATTAACTGGCTAAATCCCCGCCCTTTCAAGGCGGTGAGTCGGGGTTCGAGTCCCCGTTAGGGTATTTCTGCGTAGTATCAGTCGAGTAGCGCACTCGGAGGCTCATCTAGGATCGCTGACTTGCAAGCAGTGATTGAGAAGGGGTTCAAGTCCCCCACTACGCTTTGCTTTACAAAGCATTAACACAGTCTTAACAAGCCCGTGCCTAGATAAGCGCACGGAGGGTAAAATGGAAATCGCACTAATAGGATCTGGAATATTGGCATCTGTAATATTGTACAAAGTTGGCTATGAAAAAGGAAAGAAAGACGGTCACACCGTTGGATATAGCCACGGAATGTTCAAGGCAAATGAACTGATTAATGAAAAGAAAGCCGAAGAAGATGCACAGCGAAGCAAGCCATTTGCAGGAATCAAGCACCGTCTTGCCCGACCCCCGAAAGAACCCGTGTGGCTCGGCTGAAACCCGCAACATCATCGACCACTACCACTATTGGTCACACGAAGCGATCCTCTCAGACCTTGATTCCAAAAGGCACAATTTTACTGTTGTATGCTGTAATCTTGGTAATGATTTCAATATCGCCACGGTAGTTCGTAATTCTAATGCTTTCTTGGCAAAGGAAGTGTGGGTATACGGCAAGAAGCAATGGGATCGGCGTGGTGCGGTAGGAACACACAACTATTCCCGAATGAAGAATTTTAAGACTCTTGAAGAACTCCATAAGGCTATGGACGATATTCCTGATTCTGTGATTGTGTCTGTAGACAACATTCCTTCGGCTGTTCCTGTAGACGATTTTCATTGGGACAAGAACAAGCACTACTTCATTATCATGGGTCAAGAACAAATCGGAATTCCACAAGAAGTGCTTGATATCTCAGAGCATTGCGTGTATATTAAGCAGTATGGAAGTGTTCGTAGTCTTAATGTAGGAACAGCAAGCGGCATCATTATGTACGATTATTGCCGCAAGACATCATAATAAAAGCCAAAGTGGTGGAATGGCATACACGGCAGATTCAAAATCTGCTGCCCCCTAAAGGCGTGTGGGTTCAAGTCCCACCTTTGGCATTGATACATACGGGAAAGGAGATTTTCATGGAACCATTCAAGAAGTTTATCACAGAAGCGAAACTTTCTCGTATCTTTCAATATGTTGAAGATCCAAAGAAGACTTTTGGCATCGTGTCTTCTTTTCGTGGACAGTATTCCAAAGAAGAGAATCTAAAGAGACACGCAAATCTCAAGAATGCTGTTCGTGGCATGGGATTAGGCTTCATTGAGATGAAGGGTGGCTATGTTGAAGAGGGTGGAGTGGTAGAGGAGTTGAGTCTTTTCATTCCTGGTGTAAACAAGTTTCAGATTGTGAAATTAGGACAGGACTTTGAACAGCACTCCGTGATGTTCAAGGATGAAAACGAATTTGTATACATTGGTACAAACGAGTCCGCTGGTGTTGGGAAGACTCTTTCCAAGTTCAAGGCAGGAGCAGGAAAAGACAATATTGAGTTGGCAAAGGATAAGGTTTCCGAGTTCTTCTCGCAGTTGAAGAAGGGTTCTCATAAGGATAAGAAGTTTGTGTTCAATATGGAATCATTCTCCCTGTATGAGCAAGAAGAATGGAACTTTGCAAAGGCTGCTTATCTTAAGCGTGGTCAGAAGCCCGAGTGGATTCAGATTATTTAAGTATGACGGGGATGTGGTGTAATAGTAACACGCCGCTTTTGGGAAGCGGAAAAGCCGTGCAAGTCGGACATTCCCGATTTCAAAATTAGAGATTTACTACATACATTTGACCATCTATTTTGGAGGTTCAAATGAAAAGAGTTTGCAAAAAATGTAGTAAAGAAAAACATATAGAAGATTTTGCTAGTGCGGGTACAGTAAATGGCAAAGAATATCGAAGACACCTTTGTATCAGTTGCTATACTGATTCTAAAAAACCAAGAAGACTCGCCTTACGACAGCAAGTAATAGAATATAAAAAAACATTGAAGTGTGAAAAATGTGGATTTGATGACCACAGGGCTTTGCAGTTTCACCACACTTCAAAAAAAGATTTCAATGTAGCAGATGGTCTAAAAAAGGGATATTCTTGGAATACAATTTCAGAAGAAATAAAGAAATGCCAAGTTCTCTGTGCCAATTGCCATCAAATTGAACATTTCCCTGATTAACGGTAGACCATTGAATAGTAGCGTTCACCCGAGAACAGGATGGAAGGATCGGGATTTCTACCGCTTGGACTTGGCATCACTATGGAACTTCCTCCAACACTACTGCTGTTCACGATAGTGTTGACTGCTCCAGTTCCTTGACCAACAGCACCACCAATTTGCTGTACTTGCTTCTCTTCTTTTAGTTTCTCGTTTGCAGACATTACTCTATCCATCGCTATGGATACATCCTGTAGTGTCTGCATTTGAGTTGCATCAAGAGAAATAAGAGTATCAATGGTTTCCAATGCCATCTCACTATCATTCAGCGAGGTCATTGCTGTTCCTATTCTTTCCAATGCGGAAGCAATGATATTCAATGCATTTGCAGTTACCATAAGTTTGTCGCTAACACCAGCAAGAGTCAAAACAGTTCCAACTATACCTGGTCCTGGATCAAAGCCAAGCCACGCTGCCACATCTCCCAATCCTTCGGATACTGCAAGAATTCCATTTGCAACTCCTATGGCTGTGGCAAGAGCAACAACACCGAGAGCCATTCCACCCAAAGCAAGTGCAGCAACAGCAATCATTGCTGCGGAACCAGCCAATGTTTGAATAAGCATTGTAAAGGCTTCAAGACCCTCTTTATCCACAAGATTTGATGCAATTGCAAGAGGAATCATTCCTGTTCCTATTGCGGCAATACCAAATGCTGCTGCCGCCAGTAGGGGAGACATGAATGCAAGTGTTACAATTGGTATTGATAGTTTAAGCAAAGATTCTGCAATTGCACTCAAGTTATCAGCATCAATAAGAGACATAAGAGCAAGACCTGCTCCGAGGAGAAGCATTCCAAAACCCACCATCGGTAGAAGAGGAGACACCAGAGCCATTCCTATCAATCCAGGCAACATCGACATCAGGGCAGGTCCGATGGCATAAAGAACATCAGGATTGACATTTTCAAGAAGAGAAAGAGCATATGTAAATGGTATGAATGCTGCACCTATGGCTGCAAGAAGTCCTGCTCCTGCCAGTATTGCAACGGCTCCAACACCAGTGGTTGCAATTAGTCCTAATGCGGTGGCAATTGCAGCAACACCAGCGACAACCGCCAGTGCAGAGAACATTGTTGCTGGAGGCACATCGCTTATCAATGTTATCGCAGCAGCCATGACACCAAATGCAACAGACATTATTCCTAGTGCAAGCGATCCTTTAATGATGCTCCCTGTCATCTTTCCAAGCATCATTGTTGTTAAACCCAATCCCATTATTGCAACAGTTCCTGCAAGTATTGTCGATACAGGTACTTTTGCAAGTAGCATAAGAGATAGTGCAAATGGAGCGAGTGCTGCTCCAACTGCTGCCATTCCTAAAGCACCTTTAAATACCCGTGGGTTTCCAAAAGATGCAACACCACGGGCTACACCAGCAAGACCTGTTCCGATTCCTTTACCAAAAGTACCTATTCCTCTACCGACAGATCCAATTCCTCTGCCTATAGAGCCAACTCCTTCACCTAGTCTAGAGAGAATGCCTTTCTTTTTTGGTGCTGGTGCTATGGATGGTTTTTCTTTTCCGCTTTCTTCAGTTTTGTTCCCGCCGAACATGGATGTAACACCACCAACAACACTGTCTTTTGCAGACTTGAATTTTTCCTTTAGAGTTTTTCCAACTCCCTTTTCCTTCATTGATGTAAATCCACCTTTAAGTGCCTTCCAACCAGAGGTTATACCTTCTTTCAGACCTGTAAGCATCTTGCCGAAACTTTCCCGAGGATTCTTGAAGAATTGAACAATCTTATCTTTCAGAGATGAGAAGTTCTTCTTCATTGAACCAAACCACTCTTTGCCCTTCTCCCAGAACATGGAGAACTTTTCTTTTGCAAAGTCAAGAACAGATAGGAAAACATCCTTTATGGTGGTGAAGAAAGACTTTATGTTGTTGCGGAAGAATGTAAAGACTCCCTTGATGAATTTCAATCCAGTCTTTACGGCGACTCCAAAGGAGAACATCATCTTCTTGAAAGAGAATCCTGCCTTCTCTTCTTTACTCTTCTCTTGTTTCTTTTGAATTTCCAAAGAATCGCTTTGTGTCTCTGATATCTCTTTTAAAGATTCTGTTGATTCTTTTTCGAGAACAGAAGAAACTTCTTCTTTGTCTTTTCTTTCTACAGCCATTGTTTGTTCTGCGTCAAACCATCTTTGCAGAAGGTCGAAGATGTTCTTTAGAACACTTTCGGACGACATATCGTGTGTAAAGATTGAACCAGGCTGAGTTGCTTCTTGTGTGAGTCTTTCGATTGCAGCATTTGCCGAGAGAGTGCTTGGTGTTGTGAGTCCAAGTTCTTCCACTCTTCGGACAAGATCAATAATGCTTGTCTTTATTTCTTCTGATTCAGCAGAAAGAAGAGTTGCTTCTTTTTTCTCTTCCGAATCATACATTTCTTTTGATTCTGTTTCTTTAGAAACAGTCGAAGATTCTTGTGCAATCTTTAGATTTGTTGATTGGATATTAGACTTCAGATTTTCAATGGCAGATCTTGTGTCTTCTACGGTTCGCTCCATGCTCGACACAATGCGCTCTGTTGTTGTGCTTCCTGCTTCTTCTGAAGAAATCATAGTAGATGATTTGAGCGATTCTATTGATTGTTTTGCAATATCAAGAGAATTTGATACATCAAGAAGAGATTTTGATGCTGTTTCTGAAGAAACTCTTGTTCTCTCGTTCTCTTCACTCAATTTAGAGAATACAATTTCTGCACTATTGAGAGAATTCTCTATATTCTGTATTGCTTCAATAGACGAAGCGGATGCTGTCGTTTCTGTATCTGTGATGACCTTTAGAATATCAATGGAATTTTTCAGAGACTCAATCGAATCAGATATTCTGGAGAAGGTTTCCGTTGAACTGGTTACAACAGATACTTCTCTTTCTTTGCTAACAAGGCTCTCTTGTGTTGTGAGATTTACTCTTTCAACCGCACTGCTTACTTCAATAATATTGGAACTAAATGCATTTACTTGCTCTTGTACATCTCTCAATGATTCCAAAGACAGACGATCTTGAGAAGAAACAACAGTTTCTGTTGCAGTCTTCAATTTATCAAACGAAGTCTGTGTGTCTCTCATGGATTCCCGAATGGAATCTGAAAGTAAAGACTTTTGCTCTTCGCTTGTTATTGTGTTCTGTGTTGCGAGAGTTGATTGATTTGTTTCAGAAGATGCTATTCTTGTAGAAACAGATACACTCTCAACACCACTCTTCATGGTGTTGAGACTTCTTTCAAGTGTTTTCATTGTCTCTATAAGAACATTCTTTACATCTATAACTCTTGATGTTTGTGTTGCACGATTCTCTTCAACCGAAGATGTTGCTTCTGTTGTTTGTTGTTTCTTTTCTTCCCATAGTATTGCAGTATCGGTAACGGCTTTGAGAATTTCAAGAGAATCACGGACAGAATCAACAGAATTCTTCATTGTTACGAGAGATACTGATGATTTTTCAGAAGTAGCATCCGAAATACTAATTTGATTCTGATATGAAAGATTTACAGTTTCAACATTAGACTTTAGTGTTTCCATTGTCGATACAACAGAAGAAACACTTTCTGTGATTTTATTCAGAGAATCAATGGTTGAGGTATTTGCTACTCCTATTTCTTCACTGACTGTCTTTAGTCTTTCCATAGACTCTGATGCTCTATTAACAACAGAGAGTATATTGGAGAAACCTTCTTGTAATGATCTTGTATTTTCTGTAGCAGTAGTGGTAGTTGCAATGTCGGTTTGTGATAGAACGGAGTCTACTCGTACTTTCATTGATTCCAAAGACTGTTCAACTGTTTTCACAGTTTGATTGAGCAATTCTTTGGTACTTGTAAGACTTGCTGTTTCTTCTTTTCTCTTTGCTTCTTCTACTGTTGTTTCGTCTGTCTTTTGGGATCTTGCTGCTTCTGATATAGATGTAACATTAGTTGTGTCTATTCTTCTTTCTTCTGAAGAAATCACAGAATCAAGTGTTGACTTTAGAACCTCAAGAGAAGACTTGGTGGATTCAACACTTCTCATCATATCAGTGATAGCATCAGCGGTCATCGTTGTAGTTGTAGAAACAACTTGTCCTGCTGCACCTGGTGCAACTTGAACCTGTCCTGCTGCACCAGCGGCTCCTGCTGCACCTGGTACAACTTGAACTTGTCCTGCTGCTCCTGCT
>Ga0129333_10005058_pt1 | contig 12345 bp, 25 predicted proteins | sample CPB6_08_DNA_FD_94474 | JGI IMG/M metagenome (GOLD analysis project Ga0129333, IMG submission 94474) | Freshwater to marine salinity gradient microbial communities from Chesapeake Bay, USA - CPBay_Sum_0.6_0.8_DNA | ecosystem: Environmental > Aquatic > Marine > Coastal | place: USA: Chesapeake... | reverse complement strand
TCCAGTAGAAGGTAATTCCAACTCATATGTTGGTGTAGAAATCTTTGGTAAAGGCATAATATCCTATAGATGTTTCAGTGTGATTATTTATTGTTGCTGGATAGTTCCTCCAGTTAATAAACCTTGTTCAGCAAGTTGAGCTTGTAAAGGTCTATTTGGATCAAGTCCATTTACATTTATCTGGTCTCCATTTGGACGATTTAAAGTAAGAGACTCTCTAGGTGGAACAATGTTTTCTCCACCACCAACGATATATCTTGAATAGTTAAATGACACGGTACACTTTAATAATTGAGAAGAATCATAGGAAACTGGCATTGAATCAATGCTGATTGGATATGCATTTAAAAATCTATATTGAAGTATTCTTCCAGCATAATCTCTTTCAAACTTTTTAAGATATATTGTTGTTTGATATTGCTTTGGAAAATTAACTCTATAAAAATGATTTAGATTTTCAATTCCAGGTATTCCATTAGCATCAGCGAATTGTTCATTTACAATATAAGAGATCCAGTTTTCAAAGAAATAAATTATATTATAGTCATGATCAACATAAAAAGTAAAGGATGCTCTATCATCATACTGTCTTCTATAAACATGTCTCTCTGTTACACCACTATAATCATTATTAATTTCATGTGTTGCTAAAGATGATCCGGGAAGTGATGCTTCAGAACATGATAAAGAAAAAAATTCTGAATTACTTCTATATGCAATTCCAAGTCCAGCATTTGCCTTTTGGGAAATCCACTGTTGAACTAAGTCAGGTGGATTAAACCAACATTGGAAATGAGATGTTAAAGCAGGATTTAAAATAGACGCTTTTAAATCTGTTAATACCTTCTTAGATGGACTGGGTGCAGGCATCTATCTATAAATACTTCTATTGATATATTATGTAGTAAGGATAATGGCAGAAAGTATTAAAAGCAAATACAAACCAGAGTATCCTAAAAAATATAAAGGTGATGCAAATAATATCATTTGTAGAAGTAGTTGGGAAAGACGCTTCTGTAGATGGTGCGACTTAAATGAAAATATTATTTCTTGGGGCAGTGAAGAATTTTGGATTCCATATATTTCTCCAGTAGATAATCGTGTTCATAGATACTTTCCTGATTTCATTATTAAGGTAAAAGAACAAACTGGGGAAATTAAAACATATGTGATTGAAGTAAAACCAAAGAAACAAACCATTCCACCAAAACAAAAATCAAGAGTGACGAAATCTTTTCTTTACGAAGCAAAAACTTATGCAGTTAACCAAGCAAAGTGGAAAGCAGCAGATGAGTTTTGTAAAGATAGAATGATAGAGTTCAAAGTAATTACAGAAGACGAACTAGGTATCAGATAATGGCGTTAACTGGATACGAGAAACCATTAACAGAGTATTCAAAAAATGAACTAGCTCAGATTGCGGCAAAATATACAGTATATTATCAGACTGCCTCTGGAAAAGGATCTATTGGCAATTATCAATCTCTTTCAAAAGAAAGATTAATAGAATTAATTGAGAATGATTCTGACTATCAAAAAGCACGACCAAGATCAAGAATTTCTATTTTAAAAAACAGAATTGAAAATGTAGATGATCCAGAAGAAATTATGTTGGAGATAATTACTATCTTTAAAGATCTTGAATTTATACCAGATGTTGGAAAATATTATACATTTATCTACAATGCTAAGACTCCAAATATAAAATACGATCAACATCCTTTAATTGCAACACTTGGGGTTTTTCCTTGGGGATTTAGGGGACTTAATTTTCATTGGGAGAATGTTGATATAACACAATGTGTAAGAAATTACACTTGGAATGAAGTCGCTGGACAACTTCATACTGTATACGACGATGAGATTGATTATATGAAGAGAATAAATTATGCCAAGTTTAGAATAAATAGATAAAAAGTATCAATAAATGTCTCATACTCTACAAAAAATTGAGATGATTAATCCTCTTGTATTTGGGGAGGAGTTCTGATGGCTGATAAGACCAAATTCATATATGGCAATCAATTTGCACAGAAATTACCTGGAAGTAATCAAAATTTTTATTTTAGAACAGCAACATCATATAAAATAGATGGTAATGGAAAACCTATAGAAGGATCAGCAAGAACTCTCTTATATTATGCACCTAAACCTGCAGCAAGAACTTCTGATGGAAAAACATGGACTACAGGAACTGCCGACTCCACAGATAATTTTGACCAAGGCGGATGGGTTACGGCTGGAATAACTGAGGATAATGGAAAAACTTATAGGTTTATAAATTACACACAAAAAGATGCAGATCTTGGAAGAATTCCTCCGGGAAAAAATGTAGGAGATCCTGTTTTAGGAGCAACCGCACAACAATCAGTTTCTACGAGTGGCGATGTATTTTATGAGGCAGTACAAAATAACCTCATAAACCTTGCAGCAAATACTCAACCAGGACTTGCTCAAGTAGTATCTGCAAAACAAGCAAATACTGTGCAGCAACAACAACCACCACCGCCACAAAGAGATCCACTAGACATTGCAAGAGATACTCAAACTATTGCTGCAAGAGATGCAGTAGAAAGCGCACAACCAATTAATATTTCAATTCCATCCGAAAATGTGAGAATGGATTATGGCCCTCCGCTATTTTATCCGCAAGAATTAGAAAGTAATAAGCAAGATAGAATAACTTTCACCATGAAAAGATTGACTGGTAGCACAATAAATCCAAACTCTTTTGAATCTAATGTAAAGACAATAGACAGACGTAATTTGGAGGAGATAAAGGGGTCTGTAACTTTACCAATTCAACCATCAATTAGTGATAATAATAGTGTTGATTGGAGTGGAGGAACATTAAATGCTATTCAAGCATATGGGGCAGCAGCTTCCATGAAAATAATTGGAAGTAATGATGCGGTCCAACTAGGAGATAATGTATCGCGTATTATGGGAGTCATAGCTAGAGAAGTAACAACAAAAGGTAAAGATATATATCAAGACGCATTTAAAACTTATTTTGCACAAGAAGCAGTTGGAGTACAAAACTTATTATCAAGAACAACAGGAGCAATACTAAATCCAAACCTAGAGTTGCTATTTAACGGACCTTCTTTACGTCCTTTTGCATTCACTTTTAGAATGTCTCCAAGAGATCCAAAAGAAGCAGAACAAGTTAGAAAAATTATTCGATTTTTCAAACAAGGAATGTCTGTTAAGACAACACCATCAAACGTTTTTCTCCAATCTCCCAATATCTTTGCAATCAGATATCAACATTGGGATGGCGAAAAGTTTTCAGAACACCCCTCAATTAATAGAATTAAAAAATGTGCTCTAATAAGTTGTGATGTTGATTATACTCCAGATGGAACATACATGACATATAATGACGAAAGAAAAACAATGACATCATACCAATTATCTCTTAGATTCAGTGAACTTGAACCAGTTTATGAAAATGATTATGGCGGAGCGTCTGGAAAAACATCCACTACAGCAGGAAGACCACTAGCAAACGACGAAATAGGTTACTAAAATGCCAACATACTTCCGCCAAGTTCCAAACTTTGAATATGTCAGCAGAACTGCCGACACTAAGAATATATCAGAATACAGAACCGTCAAGAATCTTTTTAAGAGAGGAAAACTTCGTGATGATATCTTTGGCGATTTGACCGTCTTTACCAAGTATCAAGTCATTGGAGATGATCGTCCAGATAATGTTGCGTATGAAGTTTATGGTGATGAAACATTAGACTGGTTGATTCTTCTTTCAAATAATATTTTGAACGTTCAAACTGAGTGGCCATTAACTCAAGATTCTTTTCAAAATTTTCTTATCAATAAGTATGGTTCTGATGAATTAATATTTGAAACACATCACTATGAAACAACACAAGTTATAGACAGTTCAGCAGTAACAATTGTTCCCGCAGGACTAACTGTAGATTCTAATTATAGTGTTGAATACTATGATTCTAATCTAGAGTCTTATGTTACAAAGACAAATATTGCAGTTCCAGTCACAAACTATGATTATGAAAGCAAAATTGAAGATGCCAAGAGAAATATTTTTGTTCTAAAGGCAGATTACATAAATGTAGTATTAAATGATATGGATGAAATCATGCCATATAAAGAGGGTTCCACCCAGTATGTGAGTGAAACCCTTAAGAGAGCAGAGAATATTAGACTTTATTCTTGATCAATCTTCAGCAAGACGCTGGAAATATGCAAGAGCATCATCTTCATCTTCATCAACTTCCTTTGTAACTACAGGAAGTGAAGGAGACTTGGAGCGAGCATAAGACTGTTCCAGTTCCTCTACAACACGATCTTGGACTGTGGGAGTTTGTTGAAACTCTTCAAGTTCATCTTCTTGCTCAACCACTGCGCGAGAACGAGCAGGAGAAGAGTTCTTAAGACCAAGAACCATATTCATACGACGCTCAAGTTCTTCATAAGACTTGAATTGATCGGGAGCAGTTACTGCTGCAAGAGAATACTCTTTCTTCCAGAGAGTTTCAAGAGCATCATCGTCATCCAATAGGGGTTCAACTGAACCAAACTCAGACTTATCATAGTTCCAGTAACCATCCTTCTTCACAATCTTCAGTTTGAAGTTTGCACCTTGCCAGAAGTCAAAGGGATTGATAGGAGTCTCATCTTCAAACTCAGGTTGCATTGCTTCCATGATCTTGTCAAAGATCTTCTTGCCATACTTAAAGAGGAAGACTTTACCTTCGTTATGAGGATTTGTAGGATCTTTTACAACGTAGATGTTGCTGTAATAAGAAAGTTTACGCTTCTGCTTACGAACAGTTTCTTTGTTTGCTTCAGAACCACTGTTCCAGAGTTCACGATTGTGTTCGCCCAGTGGATCTTTCTGACCAATGGTAGTCAGAGAGTTTTCAATGTACCAACCACCAGGTCCTTGGAAGGCATGAGAATACATTTTTGCCCAAGGAAGTTCTTCGCCCTCAGGAGCAGGAAGAAAACGGATGACTGCGAAACCATTACCAGTCTTATCCATTTCGGGTTTCCAGAGACGCTCATCTGCGCCGCCAGAAGTTGTACTCATCTTCTCTACTTCCTTTACCAGTTTGGAAGTCAGTGAACCAAGAGAAGATTGTTTTTTAAGGTCAGAAAAAGACATTAGATTACCTCGGATTGTGTACGGATTTGGCTTTTGTGTACCTTGTTATTCTACAGGTCGGAACCTGTTTTGTCAATCTGTTTTTTCATCACCTCAAGCATTTTGGTCATGTTAGAAAAAATAACATTCATATCAACACCAGCAGGAAGTCCCATCATTCTAGCAGAGTCTGAAATTTTTTCTTTCATCTCTTTTGCTTCAGGATCATCAGATAAACTCATACGAGTATACAAAACCTGTTGCTTGCTCAATAGTTTTTCAAGAAGATCTACGTGACGAATTTTATCTTCCTTCGTCATTGAAGGAAACTTAAAAACACTTCCATAAATTTCTTCTTGAAGTTCAGAAATTTCTGCCATCTCTGAACGAACAAATTCAGAATCAAAAAAACTCATGCATCTCCCAGAATAACTTCCTTCAAAATTTTGCGATAACGCAGTACATCAATATTTAGAAACGGATTATACTTTTTAATTTTACGACTGACGGTTTCCCACACTGGATCCTTCAGTTTCCTATCAAACGTATTGCCGTACAGAAATATTTTGTCGTAGATCACCATAGTTTCCAGACTAATTTTCCCGCTCAAGAACTTTTTAAGTAAGGGGGGATGTCCCTTTGAACACTTGAATACATCTTCAAATTTGTTTTCTTCAAATAAAGATTGACTTTCTTCTTTGAAGATATAGGACAGTGATTGGACTTTCTTTTGCCATTGTTGATATCTATCTTCACCCTCTTTCATCATTTCCCCGATCCAAATAGTTTCTGGATTGCTAGAAGAAACAAAGTTAGCAACAAAAAAGTCTACAACCTCTTGATCAGTTTTATTTCTTGCAAACTTTTCAAACCAAAAGCGATCTTTTCTTTTATAAAAAGACTGGACAGATGCTCTTACTTTTTTATTATATTTAAAGTAATCATAAGAATCTTTTGTAAAGTGATTCTTTAGAGCAAGGTATTCACGATAAGCATCAAACGGCATCATTCAAAAAACTAATTTGGCACGGGATGTTTTCTTGAGAAAATTAAGTTCCATTGCTTCATACTTAATCTTCTCTTTCAGAGGTTTTGAAATAAGTTTAGGAACAGATTCTACGTCAATGTTATTTTGTTCACAGAAATGAACAATAGCGTCAATGTAACTCATGTCAACATTGACCTGAACTAATTTTTCAATTTCTTGAGCAAACCTTGAAGGACAAAAGAATTTGCTTTCTAGAACTTTTTCTAATTCATTCTCCATCTTGCCTAGTATTGTGATGTACAAATTCTTTAATATATCGGACTAATAACTTAATATAGTCGTCTTTGTTTCTTTTGTCAAATACTTTCACTTCCCCACCAGGAGTTACCATTAAAGTAATTAACTTTTTAACGACTTTGCCAGTCATCTCATAATATGCAGCAGCATAAAACATTTCTTGGACAAAGTAATTCTCAATCCATTCTTCTGGTTTGATTTTTTCTGATGTCTTAAAGTCAATGACTGCAAGTTCACCTTCGTATTCTGCAATACAATCTACTCTGCCTGCTAATCCAAGATACTGAGAGTAGAGTGTACGTTCAATTGCATGAATATTATTTATCTTATCAAGTTCTGGTTTGAGATGGTAGAACATAAACTTTGTCAGGGGTTGATAATCATCCCAGTTTAGTTCTTTATTTTCCATATAGTCTTGGCAGACTTGGTGGAAATCAGTTCCTCTTGTAGTTGCTCTTTTAGTAATACGATTTGCTTCCTCAAGTCCAACACGTTCACGCCACTTTACAAAAATTTGACGATTATAAAAAGAAGTTACTGATGTAATAGAAGGCACCCAATCTCCATTAGGTAGGTTATAGAGACGGATGCTTTCTGTAGTTTTACATTCTAGTTCAATGTCACCGAGATAATTATGATGAATAAAACTCATACATTCAATTCCATTTTTGCAAGAATATATTCTTTAACTAGCCCAGAACGAACAATATCTTCTGCACCAAATTCTACAATATCAAATGAAGGCATGATCCGAAGAACTCTCATGAAGTCAATAATACCATTCTTCTCATTCGTCTTTACTAAGTCCGACTGAGTAGCATCACCACAGAAAAGAATCTTAGAGTTTTCACCAACACGAGTGATGATTGAATCAAGTTCGTGGAAATTTAAGTTCTGGAATTCATCTACAATAATGATTGCATTGTCCAGAGTAGTTCCGCGAATAAAAGAAGTACTCCAAAAACTAATCGTTCCTTGAGTTTTGAGGTTTCCATATAGCATTTCAAATGCAGAATCATCAGGCATTTCAAACATATACTTCACCATGTTCTTATAAGGAATCTGATAAAGTGAAGACTTATCTTCATGGTCTCCGGGAAGAAATCCAATTTCCCTTGTTGCTACTAGAGAACGAACAATATAGATCTTTTCATATGGCGATCTTTCATCAAGTACATCTCTAAGTGCATTGTACAGCGCAATAAAAGTTTTACCAGTGCCTGCACAACCATAAGCAACAATGTTTTGATCTAGTTTATATGATCTAAAAAATTCTTCTTGATTATCAGTTAAAGGTTCAATCGCCTTCATGATATCAAGATTGATTGGCTTCTTACGTTTCATCTGCCTATTACTCATTCCAAATGGAACAGGATTTTGAGGAGAATTTCTTTTTTTCGTTGGCATAATTATGTCAGAGTGGTTTTACATTAGATCCTGGAACTTTTGATGCTTTGTGAAGAACATCGTTCCATCCAGGATGTGACTTTTTCAGTCGGTCATAGACTTCTCCTAGATCTCCCGATGAAGGACAAGTAGCAGGATCAGACCAATCTCTATCCCAATCAGGATTATTTTCTTTCCACTGGGACCAATCGTGAACACTCATTGTCACTTCTTTTTGTTCACCAGTTTGTTTGTTAATAACAGGATATGTTGCCATATGTTACATAAAAATATAGGAATATTTATTCAATAGTAATAGAAGGTGCATCATTACACTCAGAGCATCCTTCACGAGTCCAACCAAGTGCTTCAGATACTGCTGGAAACTGACAGGTAAAGATACAACGGATCAGTTCTGCAATCTCCATGTGTTCCTTCTGTGTGCCATGCGAAGAACGCAAATCAATGTAATGGATCCATGACCTTACAGAACCGGTCATATAGAGGCGTGTGGGCGTTGCTAAGGGCAATACGAACCTTGCACACTCTTTTGCCACTCCTTTCTCCAGAAGGCGGTTGTAGAGGCGTAGACCATGCTCAAAATGAACGCGAATATCTTCTGTTAAAGTCAGTTTCAAATAATCAGGAATATCATCAATGGAGTTCTGACGATTCTTTGTATCCTGCCTACGTAGTTCGGGAAGAGGAATAGTTTTATTCAACAGATTTGTATCTGCATATCGTTGTGAAAATTCTTGATATGTAAAACTCCTATGTCGGAGTATCTGAGCGGCAATACCACGAGTAGTATTGATCTCAACTGTCATTGTTGCCTGCTCAAAGATGCTCCAGTGTTGATGCTGAATACAATACTTGAGCAGTCCAGAGAACTTTTCATTCTCTTGATTGGCAGGATTACTTACCCGAGCACAGTATGCCATATGCTTCTCTGCATCTGGAGTAACGCTAATGAGTTTTACTTCTGGTTTCATAAACTCGAATTCAGTCTGGGTATCCATCATCGTCTCCATCATAAAATACTTCGTCGTAATCGGTAATGTAAGGTGCTATTTCTTCGTAACTTGCTTTGTACGAATCTACATCAGAATAGATCTCTGACTTCAAACATTCTACCAGAGATTCAAGGTTTCTGACAATTAGCTTAAGCTTTTCTCTATCCATGTTTTATAAACCCTGACAAAGGTAATTATACACAAAAAAAGAGGGGGAGTCAAGTCCCCCTCTGAATCATTTTGCTGCTACTAGAGTAGCAAGAGATGCTTGTTTACGCCTCTCTTCCTTTTGCTTCTGCTCTTTAATGAGTTGAAGCGCATTGAGTTTTTTCATCACTTGTGTCCCTCCTTTACAAACTTAATACCACGATAGGTTTCGCTGTATTGTTGGGGTTGCTGCATCATCTGCTGTTGATACTCTAAACGCTTAAGCGTGTCGTATTCAACGCCGCGATATACTACTTTAGACATTAGGGTTCTCCTTAGTTTTTTAGGTTAAAGAGCGTTCCTTCAGTCGGCGTTTGCGTTCGCTATTTGCGAATAGCGAATGAACGTCCCGTTCCGCGTCGGCTTACTTCCGTCCCATAGGGATGAACGTAAGGTCATTATAGACCTGTTAGTATAGTTATACAAAAACTTTTGTAACTTTTGTTACAATTTAATCTCTCTGTCTCCAATCATCTGGTTTATCACCAGAAAAGAAATCAATTATATCGTCTACGCTGTTGAATCCTGTTCTATGATTTGAAGGATCTGGATCTCCAAGATCTAGTTGATTCATAAAATCATCAAGACCACCTTCCTGCATATCAGGATTAGCAGCACGTCTTCTTGCTTGTCTTAAAATAGTTGCAGCAGAACGATTTACTTTTGCAAGTTTTTCTGCCCATATCATTTCACTTAGCTCTACAGATTCGCCCATCACAATTCTCTCACAGATTGCTTCAAGGCGAAGACGGTATTGAGTAGAGAGCATATACTTCTCCAGATATAGTGTATTTATTTTATCGCTCAATATAGCTTAATGTATGATCTTTAGCATAGAGTTGATGGATGATCATATCACATCCTATCTTAGGATTACAATCACCACAGGTATAAACATCTACTGCTGCTTTACCTTCCTCAGGCCAAGTATGAATACTGATATGACTTTCAGACAACAAACAAAGCACAGTAACTCCTTGTGGTTCAAACTTCTTTGAGATAGTCTGAACCACAGTAGCACCACTTGCTACTGCGGCATTTTCTAATAGATCTATAAGACAACGCTCATCGTCCAAAAGGACAAATGAGCATCCATACAAATTAAGTAGATAGTGTTTCCCCATTCTCTTTTGCTTCTTTAATCAATGAACTTATAATCTCTTCTGTGCCGTCCATTGTTTTGATAGCAAACAGAGATGATTTTTGATATTTTTTTATTTTCTTATATTTTTTTAGAAGTTTTTGAATTTCATTTCTATTAATCTCAACTTCAATATTTTCTTCACTAAAACCTTCACTCATCTTTTTTTCTTTTTCTCAGGTTGTTTGTATCCCCAAATTTTAGGGTTAGTTCTACCATATCCAAAATCAATTTTTTGAATTGCACCAGGACCATATTTGTCGTAATACATATCAAAAATACGAACTCTGCTTCCTCTTACAAGATCAATACAATCTTCATCTTCATCAGAATACCATATTAAGTATGCATCAGAAGGAAAAGATGAATCTTTTGCCTGAGCAAGTGTTGTCTTTTGAAGAAGAATATCGCACCCATAAGAGGCAGGACTATTAGTACTTTGTTCTATTTTTTTCTTAGACATAGTATTCTCCTGCCTGTTTCCTACAAAATCACGAGTAGTGCTCATGAACGACCACCCCAATGAATATCTGAATATGCTTCTTTTACATTTTCAAAACTAATTTTATATTTAGATGAAAGTTTTTTATCTTTTGTTAGAACAATAACCTCTGCTTCTTTAGGATGAAGTCCTTGCAAAAGATTAATAAACATCATCTCCCTGCGAATAGAACTAAGACTATTGTTTCCACCTTTTACATAATGATAAAGATTTTGATACTCTCTGCGAAGAGAAGTGCGTCCTCTTCCATCCAAGTCTTGTCCAGTAGCAGATTCGCCACCCTGAGATTCTTTTTTAAGGTTTTCTGAAAGAGTTCCAGAGTAGACATTTTGATCTTTCAAATCACCATAAGGTACATCACCTTCTGGAAGAAGGGAAATTACAGTTTCATCAAAGTTCCAAATAAAAACTGCTTTGAGAGCATCGTTTTCATATGTCTTTAGAACTTCAACTTTTTTAGAATTTGATCTTTGCTTAGATGCTAATTCTAAAATTTCAAAAATAAATGGATTTGTTGGAAGAACGTCTATTGGAGTTTCAGTCGTCTTCCTCGTCTTCGTCGTAGTCATAATCGTAATCGTTCTCAAATCGTACAGATACTATTTCGTCAGGTATCACCTGCCCATTTTCATCAAAAAACTCTGGATGTAAGTAGGGAGGTCTTGATTCCAATAAATGCCTATAGGTTAGCCAACCTATTATACTTCCTACCATAAAAAATAGCAAGGTAAACATTACAGTGAATGTTACTACATATGCTGTTTCCATTTGTTTTCTCCAGAGAGTTTATTTTTTCCTAACATCAAAATGAAATTCTATAAAGAAATGAAACTCTCTACGGAAAAGAGAGATCATCTTACCAAACTTCACTTGAAAAGTTTTTGGTTCTGGTGATCTCTTCCTCCTATTCCTAAGTAATAACTCAACGCCCCTATTAATTTGGGGTTCTGATTTATTTAGTTTGCTTTTTCCTTCTTCCTGGTCGTTTGTCATGACTATACTTCCAGGCATCTTCTAAGATGCTATACAAATAATTTCTAATTTTTCTTGCTTCAGGTTTTGGTAGGTAACCATATCCTTCGCGAAGTTGTTTGTGAATTTCGTCAGAACCACCTTCAAGATAATCATCTAGATCCATTACAAGACTACTGATTTCGTTTGCAGTTGAACTTCCAATAAACTCTTCAACTTCATGGCGCTTTGTTCCACGAATTTTTAAATAATCATAAAACTTCAAAACAAATTTTCCTTCAAAAGCATAATCAATAGCTTTCTCAACATCACCGTAGACTTCGTGAAAGTTAGTATTCATTAAACTAGATTTTGCTCCTTCAGATATTGAACAGTATCAGTGCATCCACCGATGTGTTTTTCATCAACAATAACTTGGGGAAAAGTAGATCCTTGTCCAAATTCTGCATAGAATTCTTCTCTAGTAAAATCTACCCCAAGTTTATAAACTACATGCTGTAGTTGCGTCAACTCTAACACTTGTTGAACTTTTGTGCAATATGGGCAACCGTCTTTTGAATAAACTGTAAACTTCATAATTTTTATAAAACTGAAAGTTATTTAGCGTTAACTGGAATTCCTTTTCCTTCAGGTAACCATACTTGTTGTTGAAGTTCTATTGGAGGTAGTTCTTCTTTTGCTGCAGGTAAACCTTGTTGACCAGGAAGT
>Ga0129333_10005057_pt1 | contig 12346 bp, 8 predicted proteins | sample CPB6_08_DNA_FD_94474 | JGI IMG/M metagenome (GOLD analysis project Ga0129333, IMG submission 94474) | Freshwater to marine salinity gradient microbial communities from Chesapeake Bay, USA - CPBay_Sum_0.6_0.8_DNA | ecosystem: Environmental > Aquatic > Marine > Coastal | place: USA: Chesapeake Bay... | reverse complement strand
TGGGTGAATACTATAATTGGTATGAGACCTCTGAAGAGTCAAAATCACTAACCGTTCAGTTTTCAAAACTAATGAAGGTTAGACAAGTTATGGCTGAAGAAAAAATAAAACACACAATCGAGGTTGCTGAAAACATCATTGAACAAGGAAAAAAAGTTATTATTTTTACAAACTTCACAAACACTTTAAATCAAATCAAAGAACATTTTGGTAAGACGGCAGTTACATTGGACGGTTCCATGAGTAAACCCGCAAGACAGAACTCCGTGGACCAATTCCAAGAAAATGATAAAATAAAAGTTTTTATCGGTAACTTAAAAGCTGCCGGTGTTGGTATCACCCTAACCGCAGCCGAAGCTGTAATCATGAATGATTTATCATTTGTACCTGCAGACCACGCACAAGCAGAGGACAGAGCATACCGTTACGGACAAAAATCTAATGTTTCTATTTTTTATCCTCTATTTGATAATACTATTGAGGGAGTGATATATGATATCTTAACTAAAAAGAAAAATATTATTTCCACCGTAATGGGTGATAATGAAGATAAGGGGGGTATTTAGAAGAAATTCTTAACTCAATATCCCGACGAAGATAAAGTAATTCCTTTTTGGGGTTATTTATTAAAAAATGAAAAAAATGAAATTTACAAAACAAAGAAAAAAGATTGAGGAGTTGGAAAAGTTAATAACAGACCTACCAAGTAGTGGTGACACCCAACAAATCGACGAAGCCAAAAAAGAATCAACAACAAAAATTAAAGTAGAAAGATTACCATATTCATACTCAGCACTCTCAAGATTTATCGATAGTGAAACTATGAATACCCACTACAACAAACACTACAAAGGTTATGTTGAAAAATTAAATTTGGCACTCGAAAAAATTAAAGACAAAGATTTAGATTTAGAAAATAGCATCAAGGGTATTTCAAGATATAATGTTACTATTCACAACAATGCTGGTGGAGCATATAACCACGAGTTATTTTGGAAAATGTTATCACCAAAACAACAAAAACCTAATGGTCCTGTTTACGATAAAATTGTAAAAAAATATGGTGACTACGAGAAATTCAAACAAGAATTTACAAGAAAAGCTAAGACCGTATTCGGTTCGGGTTGGGTTTGGTTGGTTTTGACTAAAAGTGGTGATTTAAAAATCATGACAACAAAAAACCAAGATAACCCATTGATGAATTCAATTACCGATGGTGGATATCCTTTGTTGGGATTGGATTTATGGGAACACGCATATTATTTGAAGTACCGTAACAAACGAGACGAGTACGTCAAAAATTTCTTTACAGTTATCAATTGGAGTTTTATCAATTTTAGATTTGATTCTAAAACGAAAAAAAAAATTAATGAAACCCGTGATGTAAAAAATATTATTATTGAAGGAGCTTCAAGAGGTTGTAACGCATCTCAAGTAAACACATACAGACAAATATTCAACACAAACCCTGAGGTTAAGAAAAAATTCATGTTTGCAATTATGAATATTCTTAAAGAAGTGTTTGCCGATTTTTGGTATGAAAAAAATCAATACGGTGAAGGACAAATGTCTGGCGTTTATGATTACGAACAACCCGGTAGGTCGGTAATTAATAAATTGAATACTAACTACACTGCGTTTTGTACACTTGTAAACGACATCAATGAGGTTTTAAAAAAATACGGAGTAGATACAATCAATATGGTTGGACAAAAACCTGAAGTTCAACTTAAAGAAACTGAAAGACTAATCAAATATTTGATTGAGTTTAGATATAGAATTTTTAATCCTGAAGCTTCAACATTCAAAACATTAATGTCAGGATTAGACACCACAAATAAGTTTGGCGACAAAAGAGAGGTCAATGCTGTTGATAATATGAAGAAAATTTTTGGAACTGATGAGGTTTTAAAAGTTGGTGAACTCGGAGATGTTAATGATATGTTGGGTGGTGTCGATGCCATTATTAAAATAGATGGTATTGAGAAGACCGCACAAATAAAACCATTTTCAAGAACAGAAGAAAAGGATGGTATTATTACGGTTTATGATACAGGAAACGTAAAAAGATACAAAGTAGATTATTTAGTTTTCCACCGTGACAATAAAGGAACATTAGTTTTTAGTAACAAAAACACCAACATTGTTAATGGTAATTATACTTTTCCTGCTGAGGATTTATTAAATAAGTAATAAATTACTTTACCCGAATATTTATAGGGAAATAGTTTCCCATGGCAATTATTACTGGAACAGAAAGAACAAAATTATACACAAGGATAAGACACCTATTAGGTGCACCTATACGTGGTGTTGAGATTGAGGATGAAATGATGGATTCATTATTAGAATTGTCTGTTGAAGATTATTCTCAATATGTTCTTGATTGGTTAATTGAATCACAGTGGACATCCATATATGGTATGGACTTAGACACACAATCATTGGCAAACGCTTTTATTACAAGAAGTTTGGATTGGGAAACTCAGTACACATACGCATATTCAAAAATTGTAGGTTTACAAGCTGGTGGTCCGTGGGTTCTTAAAAAAGACTATTTTGACTTGGTAGCCAACCAACAAATTTATGAAATACCTGCGGGTAGAGAAATTAACGAATTACTTTGGTTTACAAGACCTGAATTAGACGCAGCATATTTTGACCCATTCATGGGTGGATTTGGTGGATTCGGTGGTATGGGTTTAGGTGGAGGTGCAGGTTTTTCACAATTAGGAACTACCGGAAACTATTTTATCACACCAGCATTTGACATCCTTCTTAGAATGCAAGACATAAATCTGAAGAGAAGAATTATTGCGGGTGATTTAACTTACAGAATTACCGCACTTCCTGAAGGTAAAAAGGCCATCATGTTGTATAATGTACCAGGAGGTAGATTTGATTTTGGAAATATCGAAAACAACTCACGTAGAGTTTGGTATTGGTATTACGATACATTTGATAGAGACGATTGTTTAGCCGCCAACCCTGATGTTGTAAAATTACCATCAGACGTAACAATTGATAATTTAAGATGGGCAGAACTTAATGCACCTGCACAAACATGGGTACGTAGATGGTTTACCGCATATGTAAAAGAAACTTTAGGTAGAGTAAGAGGAAAGTATTCAGGTGACTTGAAAACTCCTGACAGTGAATTGAAAATGGATTACGATTCACTTCTAACAGAAGCTAAAGACGAAAAATCTAAGTTGATTGAAGAATTATTGGCAAGATTGGAAAGACTCCGTCCTGACAAACAAATGGAAATTCAGGCTAACTTAGCTGAACAACTTAATAAGTCTTTACAATACAGAGCTTTACCTAGACAGATGTATGTGATATAATTTTTATATGGCAGTTTTTAAATCCACACCAGTAACAAAAATTATTAATGGAATTACGGTAGAAGCATCAAACGTTTCTGTAGTAACTGACCCAATATATACAACAACAGGTGAGTACACAATTATTGTAAGAGACGTTCCAAAATGTGTAGTTACTTTAGACCCAAAAACAACAGAACACGTTGTAATTAAAGCAATGACTGAGGTTCTAATATCATCACCAAACGAAAAGATTGATGATGATTATAATGAAATTTTAATCCAAAAAGGCGCTTGTGTAGAAATGAGATTTGTTATTAACAAATGGTACATCCTTTCGTCTGATGGTTTAAAAAATTCTTAGTTCATATATTGAACAGCAAGAATATCATCGATAAATTCATCATCACTCCAATCTTTTGATTTCTCAATAGGTTTTTCATGACCTTTCATGATATTCTTGTTTTTTTCAACATATTCAGTATTAACTAATTCCATAGTACCTTCTAAGTACATATAGAATGGGTCAATTCCAACATTAGTCCAAAACTCAACCTCACCCTCTGAAAGAGTTAGTACTTCATCTAAAGTATCTTGGTCACCTTCTCTTCTTGGGAAACCTCTAACTAATCTAGATTGATTCTTTGTGAAGAACTTTCTGTCTTTAGGGTCTTCAATCAAAATCTCATCACGAATCTCAGGAGAGAATACAACTAACAAAGGTTCAATACGTTTGTTAAATGCTGCCAAATATCTTGGTATATTGTAGTCACCCAACAAATCAGGTTTAGTTTCAATATCTTTTTCATTTACCAAGTAACAGTTTACAGTTACCGTATCACCTTTTTTCTGAACATCACCGTGAGATTTTCTAGCTCCGTTATTAACATAATAAACGGTATCCCCAAGACCTGCAGGTATATTATTAGCCAAAAGAAGTTCCATGTGAGCTTGTCGTGACATCAGTGAACCTGATTTTGTTTTCTTAGTTACATGTAGTTTGTATTCTTGAATTGATTGTTTTACACGAGCCTTGTTCGCAATTTTAGCAATTGGAATTTTCTTGTTGTAAATCATATCAACATATTCATAATAGAATTCCAAAAACTCGTGACCCTTACCATCTAACAACATTCTCAATCCTGAGTCCAAGAATTCTGCAACATATGTCTGTAGTTTTTTTGACTTAATACTGTTACCTGTAAGTTTTACTTTACCCTTATCAGTTAACAGAGCATAGTTTTTACGAGCTACGTTAATAGTTGCTGGCCAAATACCATCAATATCCAATCCCATTTCATCTCTCATGAATAAATCATTGTACTCAGCAACATCGGCTTCGGCACCAAAGTATTCTTTTCCTTCTTTAACCAAACCATTTAATCCTTTACCGACATACATGTAAGTGTCTCGACCTTCGGGAGTTGCAAAGTTTACACCGTCCGTATCCATAACCAATGGTTCGTATCCACGGTTCATAAACCACATAATCATTTGACGAAGATACTGTCTACCTGTACAAGTGATTTGTTCACCCATATCCATATCACCCCAAGGGAATACCTGAGGGGCGGAAAGAGAACCAAAGAATGCGTTGATAAAAATCTTAATAGGTAATTGTTTACGAGCGTACTGTGAAGATAACTTAGGGTCTGTTTTGTAATGTTCTTCAGCTAATTTTTTATATCTAATACGAGTGTCACGGAAATACTTTAACATACTCTTCATCGCACCTGTAACATCACACTTAGGGAATACATCATGTACCAACTGAATAGATGGGTACAGAGAAGAGTAGTCAAGTTTCAAAACTTCACGAGAGTATCCTACCTGTAGTAGTCTTGAAAGTCCACCTGTAAATGAACGCTTGGGTCCTTTTGCAGGAATAGCCAATCCATTTTTATATGACCAAGATGCCATAATCATCTTCCACAATGTGGCAGTACCCATTGTTGAAAGTCGTTCGTATGTTGTTGGAACCAATTTAGCCAACAAGAAATTGGCTTGGTTGAACTCTTCGTCAACAACCATGGTTTCCCAAATATCATCGTAAAGGTATCTCTCAACAATGTAACTACCTGTAACCTCTTCAAACTTACCCGGGAACTTCTGTAGAATATTTTCAGTACCTGGGTCACCATCTTCACGGTATCCACCACTCTGTGGATTGAAGTAGTATTTTGCATCGGAGAAATAAGTCTTTCCGATTCGGTCACCCTTAACGTAAACTCGGTTAGGTTTTTCAGCACCAATGAACTGAGTAATGTATTTAAGTCCCCAACTCTTAATGTCAGAGTTAATTGCTTGTGCTCGTCTAACCGCATGTGCAATATCCAAAACGTTATAACCCCACATCATTGTTTGTGTGTACGGTTCCATTTCGTTTGCCAACTTCAACATACCTTCTTTTTGACGGATGGAAACCGAAGGATTCAATGTTTTTGCAATCTTCTTAATGTCCATCTTCAATATTTCCGCACGTTTTAAAATAAACGGAAAGTCAAAGAATGCCGAGTTGTAACCACCAATAAGTGCGGGTTTTAGTTTGTTAATTGTCTCAAAGAAATCAATAATCATTTGTCTTTCTTCTTGCTCATTCTGAGCTGAGATTACCTTTTCAAAACCACGGTTGTCTTTCATTCCGATTAGGAAGATGCTGTCTTTTTTTGCATCCAAACCCGTGGTCTCGATATCGAATACAAAACGGTGTAACTCATCATATTCTTCGAAACCCTTAAACAGTCTTTTACTTTTTTGAACGAGATACTGTTCGACGGGGGGTAAAATATGAATATCATCACTATTCTCCCTATCCCATGGGTCTAATCCACCAGTTCTAAAAAAGTTTACTAAATCTTGATATGTCTTTGTTGTCTTAACTAAAAACTTCAATCCATTTTCCAAACGCTCATCACCCTCAGAGTTTAATTTCTCTATAATGATACCATGTTTGGACATGGCTTCTTTTTGTTGGGCTTTTGAACCCTTATAAAAGTTTTTATTGTGTAAACTACCAACCCACGCAAACGGAATAAATGTATCCGTTTTTATTTGTTTACCCTGAATTGGGTCGTGAATTATTTTGTAGATTTTGTTTGATGCATAGTCATATTCTAACGAGACTATGTATTTTTCCGGGTCTTCACCCAGTAGGAATTGTTCGATTTCTTGTTGTGATACCATACTTTTGAGATATTTTACTCACGGACGAGCCGTGATTACCCTTATACTCAATAAGTATAATATTTTGACGAACTAATGTCAAATGATGTTAATATAAAGTGTTTCTCTGATTGGGGCAATTAACTCACCCATTGAGTTGATAATTGAAAACTGACCAATAAATCTACCCGCACGTCTTGTGTCTTTTTCGTTCCACTTGTAATATATGTAATATTCTCTATTTGTGTCAACTTCAACTGCGGTTTTTTCTACAATATAAGCATTACCCATCAATATTTTTGGAATGTCAGTTGCCTCCTCTTTCATTGAAAATCTTATTGTTGCGTTTTCTAATTCCTCATCAAAAATTTTCCATGCATCTGTTCTACCGTCTCTTACGGCAACCATTTTTAAGATTGGTTGTTCACTACCTTGCTTGATGAAAAATTCCATTAGACTTGTGACATTGTAACAATTAATGATGGAACCGCAGGTCTGTTATATGGTGTAGTCTGCAGTGGTATATATTCAATTGTTGTATTAGAACTTGAAGACGCCCACCATAGTTCTACATATTGACCAGAAGTCAATTCTAAATAGTAATTCAATGCAAAAAGATATCTTGTGTTATTTTGTAAATCCAAAACAGTTGTTGAATCAGAAACGTCCGCACCGTTTTTTCTCAACCATATACCAACTTCAGCAGTGTTAGAACCTTGAGCAATTTGTGCCGAAAATTGTATGTTAAATGTACCACCAGTAGAAACGGTAAATTTTGAACCGTCAACAACACTAATACCTGAACTTAAATCAGTAGTATTTGCAGACATCGCCTTAGGAACGTTTGTTGATATTGGTTGGTCCAAATCACTAAAAAATGAACCATATAATACTCCTGTAGTTACATTTGCGGCCTTAACTTTATATGTAACACCTCCTTGAGCAACGGCAAATTCTGCGTTTGGAGTGAGTGATGTTATTTCGGGTAATCCGGATATTGGTAAATTTGACATTTTTTTATTTTATAAATATTTGGTTTATAATCCATATTTGGATTTATTGGCATTAAAGTTTTGTGAAACTTGCGAAGATGTTAATGCTGAACTGTATAATCGAACAATACCCACCTTACCATTCAACCATTGAGAAAACTGTCCATTGTTAAATGAACCGATGTAAAGTGGATTAGTAGTATTTCTTATACTTGCAAATGAATGAGACTGACTTCCCTGACTTACACCATTTATAAATAACTCAAAGGTATTTGTTGCAACATTAGTCCAAACCGCAACTACTTGATACCAAGTATTTGTGGTTAGTGCTGTGTAAGTTGACAAGGTTGACGAAGTACCGTTCCCAACTTCCCCATAAGTTGTACCAACAGATGGATTTAGAACGGTTCTAATACCATATCCCCACTGATTTGCATTTCCACCATCGGTTTTGGCTAAAACAATTCTACTCGAACCCAAAATTACCGAATAATTGACCCACACCTCCATAGTCCAGTCACCACTTCCAGGTTCTAAAAGTGAGTTGTCGGCTACTGATATTGTTGAATTTGAACCGTTAAAATCAAATGCTGGTGATGTATAGGTGACATTTGAAAGATTACCACTAAGATTATTACCCGACAAATCGTTTACGGTCGTTCCTGAACCTGAATAACTTGATGAGTTACTTGGGTCGTAATACAAAATAAGATTTGAAGTTACTGGAAGACCAGGTGTGGATGATGGTGTTATAGTTGTTGTTGGAGTAACGGTTGGTGTCAATGTACTTGTTGGTGTAGGAGTATGCGATGGTTCAACAAATCTTGGTGCCAAAAAATCATATTGTTGTTGGATTTCAGACAAAGATAATTGTCTGTTATAGAAATACATATTAGCAACATATCCCCATGGTTGAAGAGCAATATCATTATTACCCCAACCCCAATGAGTTGTTCCACCTGCACCAAATGCGATTGGACTTCCAACCTCAGAACCATTTATGTAAAATCTTTGAGACGAGTTTGTCCCCACTACAGCATATTGAACCCAAATACTAGTTTGACCTGATAAATCATATCCTGAACTTCTAAATGCCGTGTCCCAATACCCTAATGTGTTTGAATTATTAGGAATAGTGATTGGTGTATACTTTGGTGAATTTGTATAAAGTAATGTCCTAAATCCTGGTGGAGTTATTGATTCTAATCTTGCCCAAGTAATGTACGTGTAACCTGTTGTTGGTAATGTAGGACCTGTACCATTCACAACAATCCTATCGGTTCCTGTGGTAGTATCAAAACATTTTATTGTGTTGAGTGTTGTAAATGTTGCACCATTAAGAGTGTGGTCATAAGTTCCTGGCGACTTGATATTTACAACTGTAGTACCCGAACCAGGATAACTCAAACTATCATACGCATCTAATTGAATAATCAATCCTGAAGTTACCAAAGATGGAGTTGAAGATGGTGTTGGTGTATTTGTTGGCGTTTCAGTATTTGTCGGTGTAAGTGTTGGTGTAAGTGTTGGTGTTGGTGTGTTTGTTGAGGTACTTGTTACTTCAGGTGTTACTGATATAGTACCCGAAGGTGTTTGACTTGGTGTTTGAGTTTGTGTTGGCGTATTTGAAGATGTTGGGGTCGGTGTGTTTGTTAGGGTGTTTGTTATTGTGGGTGTTTGAGTCTGAGTTTGTGTTGGTGTATTTGAAGATGTTGGGGTTACTGATTGTGTTGGCGTCTGTGTTGGGGTTGGTGTTGGTGTTACAGATGAAGTAGGTGTCGGAGTTACATCAAATTGAGATGTTGTGTTTACAACAAAAATATTAGAACTTGAACCGGTATAATCTGTTGTGACAGACGTAAATGTACCAGTATCGTTTAACACACCATAATCAGAATCGATAGTGTAATAACTATTACCTACAGTTTGTCCTGATTGGATTGTAACCGAACCACTAATAGTAATTGGTGAGCCTGTTATTGTTCCTAAACTATCAACAAAAGATATTTCCAAATCAACATCTAACGGAGTGTTGGATGTAGCAGTATAGTTAGCATTAATTGAACCTGATGAATACTCAGCGCCCAATTCGATTGTTACAGTTCCAACTGTAGGAGTAGGTGTTAGAGTTTGTGTTGGAGTATGTGTTGGTGAAGAGGTGTTAGTTGGAGTATGTGTTGGTGAAGAGGTGTTAGTTGGAGTTTGAGTTTTTGTCGGTGTATTTGTTTGAGTTTGAGTTTGTGTCGGTGTATTTGTCGGTGTATTTGTCGGTGTTGGAGTTACCCTCGCAGTAATTGATGGTGTTGGTGTTACATTTGGGTTTTTATAAGGTTTACAGCAGGTATCACTATCGGCAAATGAATCGGTAATGTTAATGTTTAGAACATCTCTTACAGGTAGTATTGAAACACCTTTACTATTTGTTACTGAAAATTCACCGTAAAATCTACCTGTTTTAGATGAAGTTTTTCTTGTAAATTGATATACCAGACTATATCCACCCGTTGATGTATTTAACTCAATAGTTGCAGGTAAATTAGCATATCTAATCAATCCGGTATCTTCATCAATCATGGAAAATGTAACTGTAGCACCTGTCAAGTCTTGTGCTGATTGATGATAACCAACACGAGACTCGTTGATGAAATCAACCATCAATTTTGGTAATGTGCTATTTTTTCTTATAAAAAATTCCATAATTAAATTACATCAAAATTAAAATCACAAGTTATTTCACTAAGAATGAAGTCAAAGTCACAAGAGATTAAATCTACATTAAAATCAAAATAACATTGAGATAGAATTTCCAAACAGTTTGGACACCAAAAATCAAATAAATTAAACTGTTGTCTTAATACTCTAAAATTATGTTGAACTTGTGGTGTGTAAAGTGGTTCGGCATACATTCTGAATTGTGATAATCCACCCATAAATGTTCCGCCGAAATTTTGCTCCATAACAATGTCCGTCTGTAAAGAACCTGAAAGTGTTGTGGCTGAAAGTGTATTATTTGGCATTAACTCAGGGTCCTGAATGTATGGTCCGTATGGTAAATCACATCCATTAAATACTAAACTTTCTCTCAATCCTTGTGTACCACCTCCCCATGAAATGTTGAAAGGTACTCCTATTTGTTTTTCTTTTTGAGTATTAAGTTCTCTCGGTATAATCTCTTCAAAATCTTCAATAATCATGAATAGATATCCGTTTATGTATAACTTTAAGAATCCTAATCTGTCATCTTTTTGTCTTAACCACTTACGGTTTAGTTCAATATATGATTGTTCTTTTTGTGTATTATTACAGTGAGTTATTGGTGGTTGGATTACGTTAACTGTAGCACCTACAGTTTCGGCAGTATACTTCAATGAGCGTATGTCACCCAAACCACCTTCATTTAATAAATCACAATCTTGTAAATATTGATATCTTTCGAATACAACATCAATCATTACCCATCTCTCTTTTGTTCTTTCAGATAATGACACAGGATATCCACATATGTCGTAGATACCTCTTGATGAACAAATTTCATTTACCGTGTAACCTGATTCATACGTAACTCCAGTAACCTCACAACTTCCTGTTGTTACACAGTCACCAGTTAACCTAATGTACTTTACACAAAGTCTTGGGTTTTTAGGGTCACCACTTAACCTAACTGCCATCGCATTAGAGTATACATCCATACCTGGATTAACAGGTGGGTAATCCCATTTTTTGTTATAACCACTACCACATAAACCGATTGTATGATGAACGGTTGTAGATGACATTGGGTATACTATAAAACAATTATCGGCAACTGTGGTACCCGTGCAACCTTTACAACCCTTACCACAACTACAAGATGTACCACACTTACATGAACAACTACAAGTACATCCACCACACCCACATGCTCCAGTTATTACAATTTGAGTCAAACTACATTCACAAGTTTTGATACAATGTGCTAAAGGTGATGTTACTCTATAATATGGTACGTAAGTCGCTCCTGAGAAATCAAAATCAAAATCACAGTCAAATGTCATCGGTATTTGAGTCTGTCCAGATGCAGGATGATAAAACTTATTTTCCGCTCTAGTACCCATAAAAAAGAACATACCCGCATTTTGTGGGTAAACATCATTTAAGTAAGTCTCGTGTGGAGTCAATGTGTACTCTTCCACTTGACGAGGCTTTATGATAGTTTCCATCGCCCAACCCTTGTTGACTCTTTCAGGAAAAACTTCGTAGTTGTAACCCCACAACTTATAGAATCCTTGAAAGAATCCACCATATAGTTCTTGGTATGTACCAACATTATCGTCAGTTTTATTAACTATATTATAAACTGTATTTGCAGTAATACCAGAAAATTTATAATTTGGCGGTTTGGCGTAAGACCAAACAGGTCTCATTTTAAATCTTCTGTCATAATACTGAGAACTGTAAGTGGTTCCCGTATCAATACCCATGGTGTAATATAAAGTTTCACCAGACATTCTCGGAAATAATCCGTTATCAATTGCAGTTAAACCTACATTACATAATCCCGTGAATCCTGTATAACAACTTAAATCTTCATTTGTTATGTTGTAGTAATTCAAAGATGTTGCGGTGTTACCCGAATCGTATGTATTCCAATACAGAGTATTTTTAGGACTCGATAATGGGTTATTTAAGTCTATAGATATCGGTAAACGATTTCCATCATCATAAGCAATAACATAAGGTGAAAAAACCACTTCCTCATCATAGTCTTTTTCATCCGAAGCCAAAGTAATATCAAAATATTGATTTGAATTGAGTTTCAAATCAAATCTATTGAAATAATAATTGTTGATGTTTTGGGTAGCCATTTACCTTTTTTAAGATAAATAC
>Ga0129333_10005056_pt1 | contig 12347 bp, 16 predicted proteins | sample CPB6_08_DNA_FD_94474 | JGI IMG/M metagenome (GOLD analysis project Ga0129333, IMG submission 94474) | Freshwater to marine salinity gradient microbial communities from Chesapeake Bay, USA - CPBay_Sum_0.6_0.8_DNA | ecosystem: Environmental > Aquatic > Marine > Coastal | place: USA: Chesapeake... | reverse complement strand
TTGATTAAGATTGTCCTTGCGTTCTTTAGCCTGCATAGCTGCCATGGCCAGTGCCTTAGGATCGGTAGCAGCTGACGCAGCTTGACCAACTGCTTGCCCTGCCGCCTGAACGCCAGTTTTAACAGCACCACCAACAGCCTGAGCTCCCTTAACTAGGGCACCACCAACAGCCTTAGCGCCTGCACCTAAGGCAGCTCCCACAGCTGGAAGAACTTCATCAATTTGTTGATCTTGTTCTTTAAGATCTTTTAATTTCATCTTAGCCTGCTAGAACTTTTAATAAACGATTTTCACGTTCAATGCTTTCGCGCTGTTCACGACCTGCTGTTTCCATTCCACCTGCTGCTGGTTCTGCTGCGGCAAACTCATCTTCAGCGCCTGCTGCTGGCTCTGAGTTCATTGCATCTGGTTCAGCATCCATGCCTGCATCAGCTTCTGGGCTTGTTTCTGCGCCTAACATACCAGCTGCTTGTTCTTCACCAGTTAATTGACGGACGCCGCCAGCTAAGGTTTCACGTGCAGTTTTCAAATTTTCAAGAGCACCCTGAATTGCTGGAGCAACTGTGCTAATAAAACTCTTAGCCTGTTCTTGTCCCATTTCGTCGCGGATGGAGTCACCTAGTTGTAGAAGTGTTTCATTCTCCATACCGGAAAGCTCTTCAATCCATCGGCCAACTCTGTCTACCATTGTCTTGGCTGTAACGATCGCACTGGCCTGTTGGATCTCGCCTTCTTGTAAGTTTTTCATGTCATCTCCTATTTCTGTTGACTCATTCTTGTTATATGCATTCCAAGTAGCTCCAAATGCTCTTTGTGCTACTTCGTCCTTATCTAATCCTGATCCCTTGTAGCCTGCTTTAATGTGCTTGGCCATTCTCTTATATTTTGCGCCCGGTGGAGCCTTTTCCATAGTTGCATCTTCATTGCGATCAGCATCGCTGTCACCGTACTGGTCAATTAAACGATCTAATACAGCATTATAAATGTCTTCAAAATCGTCATCGGCATGTGCGCCTAGATCGATAGCAGCATCCTGATACATATCATCAATGATGTTGCCTGCTTCACCTTCAGGACCTGGACGACCTGCTTTCTGATGCAAATCGTATATGCCATCCCAATCTTCAGATTGAGCTAATTTAGCTAGAATTTCTTCTGCTTCACTACTGAAACCTTCTACTTGTGTACGATCTACAATGTTTTCGCGTTCTGAAATTTCAGCAACGATAGCATCTAACATGAACTGTGCTTTACTTAGAGCATCATTTTCAACATTTTCGTTAAAATTACTTTGACTACGAACTTGGTAGATTTGTGTTCGTAGTTTATTACGAGCGTCTTCTAACTGTTCTAGACTAAATGACTCTAAATTTAATTTACGGCCAAAGGTTTTGAACATGCTTTCATTAAGCCGTTTGCTGCTTCTATTAATGGTAAAAAGATCAGTTGTTTTCATAGGTGGTAGTCCATTTGATGTATTATTTAGCTAGGAATTAAGCAAAGACTCTACTGCTCGCTTGGCTCCCAATGCACGTTCTTTGCTTTCACAGTACCTAGCCCAAAACACATCTGCTTTATCAAATTCTTTATTACTTAAACTTTTTTCGTATTTGGCTCTTAAAAACTGACTTTCATGAAACCACTTACCGTAGCGTTGATCCGCATTATATAATTTATGCATATCTGTTGTATAATAATTTCTAGCCAATAGATTAGCTAGTTTAATAGCCACTACATTCAGTGATACCTCTGTATAAACTAAATGATTATTTTTATAAAGGTTTTTTATAGGCCCGTCGCTGGCAATAAGTACATCCCCAACTAGGATTCCCCTGTCAGTTTTTTTAGGTGGTATTTGATTTGATTCTATTAATTTGCGATTAGTCCTCGCAATAATAGAATCTAACTTTTGTTGAAAAGCGGGCATTAAAAAAGGACTCTTAAGTCCTATATTTAACGGGTATTATCACCCTATTAAAAATTTAAACAATTTATGCAGATTATCGTTAGTCATCCAACCCGCACCTGCTAAGAAAGCCAATGCCGCTATACTGTATAATGCATATTTGTTTTTGACTTTTTCTAAATTAGAAATTTTATCATCTAGAATACTGTGGGCCTGTTTAGCTTCAGTTTCCATTTGATCTAATCGTGCATAGTATCTATCTCTATTATCACGATATTCTGTCAACATGGTATCCAGTTTACCTTCCAAAAGATCTTTGGTGCGATCTAGGCAGTCATGGACTTCTTTGACGTCATGTTTAAGATCGTCAACTTTTTCAGTTAAGTTTTGTACCTTGGTTTCAACAATACCAAGTCGCTCTGTAGTTGTCGCCATTAAGGCATCTCCATTAAGTCAAGGTCCGCTCCGGACATGTGCCTAATATTAAATGCCTATGAAATGAGCCTTTGAACTATTATTTATCTAGTTTACGACAACTTATACACCCATATATTCAAACCTTTTCCTTGAGTTTGAAATGCACTGGGCGAAAGAATCACTGTATTATTTAATCCATCTACGACAGGAACACCGTGTAAATCGTCTAAAAGTAATCCTACAGGGTCTTCTGCCTTTTTAAAAACCCAATCTCTTTCGACGGTAAAAGTCCAAATCCAATAATTGGCCGCGCCGTCAAACGGGTCAGGCAATCTTCCATCTTTTTCTTCGGGGTCGTGCTGCCATTCTATATTTGACCTAATTCCAATGGCCTGTATAAGACTGTTGAAATTAGATTGTTGTCCTAGTTTGAATAGGTCAACACATGATCTATCTGGGTTAGATCTGGTTATGTCTACTAGGGATATAACTTGATATGTCTGCATAATAAGGGCATATTATTTACGCAGATAAAAAAAGGGCGGAATAAATCCGCCCTTCTAACTTCCCATCCCTAAGAAGTTATTACGATACTACAATACTTGTACCTAATGTTACAGTTGTATCTGTACCTACACCGCTGATGCGCTCTACACGAGCTGCAATGCTGGTTGCGTCATTGTGATGACCGTCAACGATAACGTGCATAACACCTGCGCCTGCTGATGGAACAAAATACATTAGTGGGCTTAATTCTTGCTGAATTAGTTCTACTAACTGATTTGGTTCTGATGCACCATCACCATCTTCGTCACGAAGATCAACCGGTGTGTTTGCACCGTTGCTTGTTGAGCAAATTGTTAAAACGTATGCTTTTAATTGAGCTGTGGTACGTAGTGTTCCTGTAGTTGTGGAACCTGAACCAAAGCCGTGTACTCTTGCGAATGTTGCCATGATATTTTCTCCTCTTTATCTATAGTCCCGCTCCGGGACCGGCATGTTTATTTAGCCAAAAAGAAGAAAACCGTGGGGTTTGGGCTGATTTCAGTCTGCTCTGTAAGGTGTCCAACGATCCCTGGGCACCAACTTAACAGAGTCGTCACCGCTGACGTACCCTTCGCCGCCGGGCTTGCCGCCTGTATGCGCTGTTATGTCACCTTCTGCTTGATCCAGTTCAGCTATGACTTCGTTTTTAGCAGCCATTATTTCTCTGACTAATTCAAAAAGGTTGTCCATAACTCCAGGATTGGCATTATTGTGTGCTGTTATTTTAGCTGCTTTGGCTGGTGTTTTTTGTACGAAATTTAAAAATGCTTCAGAGTTGATTTGATCCAATTGTTTGGCTTTGGCTTGATTGTTCACAAACGTATAAATTTCACTTTGCAAATATCCCATGCCCGGCACAGGTGTTAAGAACTTATTAATAGCTTCTTGATTGCGAGACAGTTTTTCAATTTTACCTAAATTGTCAGCATTCACAGCTGGTCGATGACTTACGTAAGTTTGCCCGTAGACAGCCAATTTAGGATTGCCGTTAAACAGTTCTGGTTGAGTAAAATCCTGTCCTGTTTTATCCCCAAAGTATTCAAATACTTTGTGAGCTGCTACAGCTACTTCAGCGGCTGCTAATTTACGACCGTCTTCGCTGTTGCCTTTTACTGAGTAGGTAGTTTGATTAGGAGTGAAAGAGATTCTTCCATCTGCACCTTGATAGGGCTTACCCGGGTGAAAGAGTATATCGCCGTAGACATAACCTCTAAAATCTTTAGGAGTAGCTGCTTCAAAGATAGGCCACATAGCGGCCATGTCTCCAGCAAATTTGGCACGCCATTCTTCTCCTTTACCTCGGCTGTTGATAAACTGTGCTAATTCTTGTGGGCTAGAACTCTTGCCTTCTTCACGTCCCCAGTTATTCTTACCTACCATACGGAAGGTACCATCTTCATCTCGTCCCCAATATACAGTGGGATTGCCATCCCATTTGATAGCGATCTTCTTGGCAGGGCTGGCCATGTCTTTTAGAATTTTAATAGCACGAGCAACACCATTATTTTCTGTGAATACTAGATCTTCTAGGTGGTTGAATTCTCTGCCCACTTTCTTAGGAGCAGGTGCTTCAGCTTCAGTTAAAAATTCAAAGGCTCTCATTTTACTATATCTATAATTTTACGCATCCAGCCTATACTGCCAGGCTGATAATTTTCAATAGCTTCTTTCTTAGGCAGCTCTACGCCCTGTTTGCCCAGGGTTTCTTGAGCTGCTGCTATTAGTTCTTCATAGTTAGGCAGCTTTTTAATGTAACTGATAATGTTTTCTACAGAACGAATATCTTTTACTGTGGCTGTTTGGCCTAGCAACTGTTTGGCAATGTTGTTCCAATCGTCGCCGTCTTTAATAGGTTCATTGGTTTCTGGATCTACTAGACCAAATTTAGGACTGTACTTTAATCCTTTAGCTCTAGCAATACTGCTTAACAAAATATGACGATGTTCGCCTCTGTAGGGACTGTCTGCACCTCCACCTAGCATACTGCCCTGTTGAAACTTGGGATTGGTGCTAAACATAAAATCTGTTTGAGCAAAGCCATTTGCTTCGTCACCTAATATTGGTGTTTTTAAATGTACGCTGTCGCCAGTCTTTTTAACATTTTCTTTGCCAAATATAGAAATTAATTTGGCAGCAAATTGATCTTTGTCTATTTCGTTGGCATCGACACTTAGGTCTAGATCGCCACTATCGGCTTTACGACCTGTGGTACCTAACCATTTGATAGGTACTCCGGCTTCGTCCTTGTCCATGGTAAAGTCGACACCAGTTACACGCTCTAGGTATTGAATAGTGTCTGGGATTTCTCCCTGTTTAATACGGCGTGTTAATGGCTGTTTATCTGGCCCTTTAAATACGTTGCCGCCTTCTAGCAGTTCATTCATTGTTTTCTAACCTACGTTGTTGCCTACGGCTTTCTGTAATTTTACGAACTCCGCGAGTAAACTTAGCTGGATCTTGGCCGCGTATAGCATTGATAAAACGACGCTCAAGCTCATCTGCTTGCTCTGGAGTATAGTTCTTGTGAATACTTTCCAGCAAATTGATGGCAGAATTGATAATGTTGGTGGCACGACTTTCCACCAATGCATCTGTACTACGTGCATCTGCAATGGAATTTAGTTCCTGCAAAATTGAACGGGTTCGTAACTTCATAAATTCATCCTATTGTGTATTTAATCAAAATGCACCTAGCCTTAAAAACTATATAATTATTGCGGCTATGCAACAATGTGGGCTAAATACTAGTACACACATTTACAGAGGATTATAACATGAAAAGAATAATAAAACTATTCATAGATTTTTTAGAATCAGCCAGTCAGGCTCGTGCCGCTACAGTTCTTACACGCATGGGTCGTTGGAAAGAAGCACAGCAATTAATGAACAAATAAGATTCATTTTATGTTGTTTTGCACCAAATAAAGATATATAATAGTTGATATCACACACACAGAGGAGAAAAAAATGTTTAATATTCCGGAACTAACTGTTGATGCTATTCAGAACGGCAAAAAACAGTTTATCAATAAGTACATTACGAACCCTAATCTTAAAGATGCATGGACTAACTATGTCGATGCTCAAACAGAATTTCTGCATGTTTCTATCAAGACTGGTACTACAGTTTTTACAACCGTTGGCCGTGAAATGATGGAAACTAAAGTAGAAAAGCTCTTTAATCCTTATCAAATTGATTGGTTTAGAGCTGGCTGGGATGCTTGGACTGCCCAGGTTAATAAAAAAGCCTAATATCGACATACACACATACAGAGGAGAAAACTATGTCAAATGAATTTACACCAAAACTACCCGAAGTAAAATTTAACAAAAACGGTTACGAAATCCGTACAGAAATTCTAGCAATGGCCAAGGACATCGTTGCTCAAGAATACGGTTACAAGTGGCAAGGTTGGGAAATGAGCTCTAAGCGTGACGAGAAGAATGGTCAGATCGTTACCACTGTAGGCATGCCTGAATTCCCAGGTCTAGACAAGGTTCTAGAAACCGCTGAAAAGATGTACGCATTTGTCAACAGCGGTATTAAGAAGTAAATATTATATTATCTACGGCCGCATAGCGGTTTTATTAATATGCTAAGGGAAAAGGGCCGCAAGGCCCTTTTTCATTGCTCTAAGGATTCTTTAAGATCGTCGTAGATTTTGACAGATTCAAATTGTGAAGGATTGGCCTTACGATCGTAGGGTACTGCTGCATCCTGCCATTCTTGTTCAGTGACGTCTGTTACTACCATTAATTCATAAGGGTGGCCGTCACTTGAATACAATGTTATTGTTTCCAATCCAACTGCACCGTTTACTGCGTTGTCAAGAGCTCTGGCTAAATCTCTTAATCCTCTACGTTCACCTACGATGTAGGCTCTACCGTTAGGACCTTTATGTGTATAAAGATGCACTCTGTTTGATGATTTCATGATAAGTGTTCTACTTCTTCTAATTTTAATTTTTTATGTTTAAAGACTGTAACATACTCTGAGTTATTTTTATAACCCAATTTACCGTTACCCCATAGGATTGGATGTTCATGGAAAGATATAGCATGGGGAACAACTACATCTAGATAACGACCGTTTCCTGTTCCAAGAGTTACAAAGGTAATATATTCTTTAGGAGCAGACTTGAATACTCTGTAATTAGCAACTAGGCCACAAAATTCTACACTTCCCGGTTTGCGAATTTCTTGACATACAGGAATAAAACGAGTAGACTTCCAGCGTCCGTTTAATCGTAGATCCTGTACTTCTCCACCTTCGCCAAACGCTGGCACGGCTCCCGCTAATTTGGCCTCCTGCCAATAAACCCATCGAGCATACGACCCTTGGCAATGTTTAAGAGCAGCTTGCCAAAACTTTTGTGGATTATGTGCCTTCTGATAAGCCAAGGCCCATATCAATCTACCTAGGTTGGTTGCATGGGCACGGCAAAGACCAAAATGACTGAGTTCTTTGAGTGCAGCAAATACATCGTCACGTTTAGGATGATTTCCTACTAACTGCATAAATTCAAACATTTTTTCTTCGTTCTTCTTGGCAAATGCTCTGCGCCACATGTCTGCTTCATATTGATCGCAACCTAATATTTCTGAAATCAATTCTATAGCATCGTCTTCGAATACTATGGTTTCATCAAAACCGTCCTTGCTCCAGTCTTGAAAGAAACTAGCACGTCTACGGCCCATTGTGGCCACGGGACGAATAAGAGCAGTACCCAATACGCAATCTGCACGGCTTTTAGGTTGTATTGCACGAAGTAATCTTTTCATTGCAGGACTTTCGGCTTGTGTAACACCAAGTACATCGCCTTGACTTAGAAGTTCTGCTGTGGCTTCGTCTTCTTCTGGGTAGTCTAATAGTTCTCGCTGCTCAATTTCCCATAATTGACTCAGTCCTCTATTGGCCAATATGTCAATTTTAAAATGTTCTAGATCTTCAATTTCATACTTGTCTAAAAGTATTTGATTATCGCCGTTGATTAGACTTTTAGGTACACCGCGATCAAAGATTAAAATGCCGCCACAATGTTTTGATATACAACGTTTCTTACCTAATAGTTTGTTAGCCAGTCGTTCTGCATCTGCTACAAAAGATTTGTCTACCACATCTTCTAATTTGAAATTACGTTTAAGTTTACCTTTAGCGCCATAACGTTTGGCCGCTTCGCGTAGAGCAGACTTTTCCTTATAGGTAACATAGTTACTTACTCTAGCACTTTGCCCTGGCCAATGTTTGAATATACGATTCATCACAGTTTCTTGTTGCCAGTGCGGAAAGTCTAGGTCAATATCTGGTAGGTCATCACGTTTAGGATTCATAAACCGTGATAGTGGGATTCTTTCTTTGATTGGATCAACATCACTGATTCCTAACAACCAACATATGAGACTGCTGCCTGCCGATCCTCTAGTAATGTGCGGAATGTCTTTAGTTAGATTAAGAATTTCTACGACTCGTAGAAAATGTTTAGCAAAGCCTAAACGTGCTATGATTTCTAGTTCTTCAGTTAGCCTATTTGTGTACTGCTCGTTGTCTGGTAATTCTCTAACAAATTTGCCTATGAGAACTTCTAGTTCTTTGTATCTTGTTTCCATGTAACTGCCTCTAATTGCCTTAGGCAGTTATTTATGAACGGATTTCCCTAAGAATTTCTCAATTTGGCTAGATGCAGAAACTTTAAGATTCTAATGTAGATCCATCCTATGTCAATCTCAAACCAACGCTGCTTAAATTTAGCACTGGCTCCGTTGGCATGATGATTGTTGTGTAATTCTTCCCCGCCAATCCATATACCGATAGGAAACAAATTTCTAGAAGTATCTTTAAGTTTATAGTTACGATAGCCCCACCAATGTGCTAGACCGTTGATTACACCCGCAGCATGAAAAGGTATCCATATCATTTGAACTCCCCACACCAACACACCCCAAGGGCCAAAAAGAACAAGGTCTACGACCAACATCAATAGAATCCCCAGTATTGGGTAGGGAGTATAAAGTTTACGTTCAATCCAGTCGTTGGGGGTTCCGATTCCCAACTTCTCTACCATTTCTTTGTTTTGTTTGGCTTGAACGTATAAAAATGCGCCGCCAAATAGCACACGCCAAATACCATGTATTTTTGGACTGTGTGGGTCTGCTTCTGTGTCAGCGGCCTGATGGTGTTTGCGATGTACTGCTACCCATTCACGAGTATTCATACCCGTGGTTAACCATAACCAAAAACGCATAAAGTGTTCTATCACAGGATGAAACTGTACTGCTTTATGAGCTTGAGCCCTGTGCAGATAAAGAGTAACACACATGATTGTAATGTGTGTCATTATAAGTGTGGCAATTAATATAAACATAAATTACTTATCCGTTGACAACACCCAAAAAAGCTAGTATAATGCTATCATGAAAAACAAAATTATACTCACCGACGCAGACGGTGTTCTACTAGATTGGGAATATGCATTTGATGTTTGGATGCAGCAACACGGTTTTAATTCAGTAGAACCTCTCAAATATAATATTGGCACACGCTATGGTATTGATCCTGAACAGGGCAAGAAACTGATTAAGATTTTTAACGAATCTGCTCACATTGGATTCTTACCTGCTCTACGAGATGCCATGTTCTATGTTAAGCGCCTGCACGAAGAGCACGGTTATGTTTTTCATTGTATTACCAGTCTCAGCAAAGATGAAAATGCACAAGAACTGCGCCGCATGAATCTGCGCAAGTTGTTTGGTCGTACAGCCTTTGAAAAGTTTATTTTCTTAGACACAGGTGCAGACAAGGATCATGTGTTAGAAGAATATCGTGATTCAAATTATTTTTGGATTGAAGATAAAATAAGTAATGCTGTAGTTGGCCACGAGCTAGGACTTCGTGCTGTACTTGTAGAGCACGGCCACAACATGGATTACCAAGGTGCTATTCCTTTAGTAAAAAACTGGAAAGAGATTTACGAGATGATTATAAAGGAACAGAATGTTTGAATTAGATAGTACATTAGATTTTTTTGCGTTCGCAACTATCTCTCTTTTGATCACAATTGTAATTGACGATAACAAAAAATAGGTTTACACATTTACCAAGTTGTCCTTGAATATTTGCCAGGCAGCTTCCCAACACCAGCGTTCACTACCTTTTTCTACTGTGTATCTATCTAATTTCAAACATTGTGTAATAGCTTCCTTTAAATCATTTTTCATATAACCTGTCACGCCGTAATCTACTACATCTAAAGGTCCCTGGCAAGGATATGCAGCCACCGGAGTACCGCAGGCCATAGATTCAATCATTACTATGCCAAATGTTTCCCATCGTGACGGAAATACAAAGACATCAGCGTTGGCATAATAAGAAGCTAATTCTACTCCAGTCTTAAATCCTACGAATTCAACATCGGAGTATTGTTCCTCTAATTCTGCACGATAGGGACCATCGCCAACCAATATTTTCCTTGCCCCATAATATTCTAATTTACAAAATTTATCTAGGTTTTTTTCTTTACTGATTCTACTTACACAAAGCAGGATAAGATCATTGTCTGTTCTATTTCTAAGAGAACTACGGAATATATTTCTATCTACTCCTCTAGTCCAAGGTATAATTTCTCCTTGAAGTCCTTTGCTTTTCAATTGGCCGACCATGGAGTCTGTAGTGGTCAACACCTTACCTGTATGTTTATGAAACCACTTTATATAACGCCAAGTAATGGACTCAGGAATTCCCAAAAGGGTTTCCAATCCTTCAGGAAATTTAGTATGATAAGCAGTATTGTAATTAAAACCGCATTTTGTAAGATATGCTCTAGCCCACAGACCCACAGGACCTTCTGTGGCGATGTGGATATGATCCGGATTGATCTCCTCAATCTTCTGGCCCATCTCCCGGGGAAAGGCAATCTTGACTTCGTTATAGATAGGGCAATCAAAGTGGCGGAACTGCCCGGGAGTAATGTAAACAATACGATAACCATCACGAAGCGCAGGCGCCTCCAAATTTTTGTAGGTGGTAACAACGCCATTTATCTGCTCCGGTAAATTGTCAGTAATGACTAAGATTGTTTTATGCATTTTCCCTCAATTTTAAAATTTTCAAATTTGACCCAATAGGTTAAACTGTTTAAAGCCTGCTGACATTCTTGCTGATTTGAAAAACGCATTTCAATTCTAGCAGGAATATCCTTTGGATCATTTATATGAATTGCTATCAACAATAGAATCCACATGTTCATTCTCCTTGGTCCAGGTCACTATTTCCCATTCTCCAGTCCAATGTTCTACCAGAGCCGTCATAGATTCAACCCAGTCCCCGTCGTTCATATATTCAATATTGTTTATTTTTTTAATTTCTGCCTTATGTACATGGCCGCAGATAACACCATCGGCTTTTTGTTTATAACAGTAATCTGTTATAAGAGTTTCGAAATCACTCATAAATGCCACTGCTTCTTTGGTTTTATTTTTTAGATAGGCACTGAGACTCCAATATGGATAACCAAAATATTTTCTAACTTTTACCTGAACGTTGTTTATACTTAATAATAAAGTATACAGCATGTCTCCAAAATGATATAACCATGTAAGTTTATTACGCAAAGCTGTGTCAAATAAATCACCGTGAATAATCATGTAGGTCTTGCCGTTCATAGCTTGATATCTATATTGATTAACTAATTCTATATTTCCAAAGTGTATGTTGAACGGCAACAAATCTCTCAGCATTTCGTCGTGATTGCCAACTACATAGGTTACATTGGTATCTCTCTTTGCTGCGGTTAAAATTCTTCTAACTACGTTTGAATGACTTTGTGGCCAATAGTATTTTTGTTTGAGACGCCATCCGTCTACTATATCTCCTACAAGAAATAAATTTTCGCTTGTGTTATTTTTTAAAAAATCACAGAGTTGATCAGCCTTGCAACCTTTTGTTCCAAGATGGATATCGCTGATGAAAATACTTTTGTAGGTTTTGTTCATAAACTTATTTACGAAAAGTATAACAAAAAATTATTACGATTTCGTTACAAAAAAATAGAGCCTTTCGGCTCTATGCTGGTTACGGGCTTCCAGCACCACCCTATCGTTGTGGTCGTTTTATTTAATTTTTGCCATCTCTTTTCTTACAAGAGCAACAACATTATCCGGTAGAGGAACATAGTCTAGATCTTCTGCCATTTTGTCACCTTTATCAAAAGCCCAATTAAAGAACTTCAGTACTTCTTGTGCTTCTTGAGGTTTATCATTCTTTAGATACATGATAATGAATGTAGCACCTGTGATTGGCCAACTGGTCTTGCCTGGTTGATCAGTTAGAATTTGATAGAATGTTTTATCCCAAGTAGCATTAGCAGCCGCGGCCTTGAATGTTAAATCATCAGGTGCGACCCACTGACCATCACGATTCTGCATCTGTACCCAGTTCATGTTAGTTTGCTTAACATAAGCATATTCAACATAACCTAATGCG